>Ga0315273_10000992_pt1 | contig 31273 bp, 22 predicted proteins | sample YL17G02_0_MG_FD_205753 | JGI IMG/M metagenome (GOLD analysis project Ga0315273, IMG submission 205753) | Sediment microbial communities from Yellowstone Lake, YNP, Wyoming, USA - YL17G02_0 | ecosystem: Environmental > Aquatic > Freshwater > Lake > Sediment | place: USA: Wyoming | collected... | reverse complement strand
GCCTTGACCCTTCCGCCACCTATGCCTACTCCGTACTGCCGTTCGTCACCGACCCGCAATCGGGCGAACGCACCTACGCTGCTGAAGCAGCGGTGGTGCAAACCGCACTGATCGACACGATCAAGCAATCCGATGCCCAGTCGATTCAACCTGGGGTCGCCGTCGGCGCGACGCTTCGCGGCAGAGCCCATCCGTTCGGCACCGATGGCCTTGGTCGCGATGTTTTGGCGCGCATGATTCAAGGCACCCGGGTCGATATGCTTCTTGCTCTGCTCGTGCCGACCTTGTGCATCGCCATCGGCCTCCTGTTTGGGGCATTCTCCGGGTTAGTCGGCGGCAAGGTCGATACCCTGTGCATGCGGATCGTTGAAATCGTCGACAACTTTCCTGACCTCTTGATCTTCATCATCCTCCAGGTCGCAATCGGCAAAGGCCTGCTTAGCTTAGTCATCGCGCTAAGCGCGTTTAGCTGGGCTGGATTCGCCCGCCTGGTACGTGGCGAGGTGTTACGCATGCGCGAGCTGGAATTCGTCCAGGCGTCGCGCCTTCTTGGTGCTCCGGTCAGCCGCTTGATCGCCCGGCATATCGGTCCAAACTTGCTCGGCTTGATCATCATCGCCTGGTCCGCTCGTATCCCTGGCGTGATCGCCTCCGAAGCGTTTTTATCGCTACTTGGCCTGGGCCTGGAACAACCAACGCCGTCATGGGGTAACGTGGTCTTTGACGCGGCGCGCCGCCTCCAAGTCAATCCGGTGCAGTTCTTCCTGCCGGCTTCGGTGCTCGGCATTACCCTGCTTGCCTTCTATTTATTGGGCGATTCCATGCGCGATGCCTTCGATCCTAAACTACGCGGCCGAACTTAAAGGAGGCCAAGGTGACGCAGCCAATAACAACCTCCACACCGCAAAAGAAAGCGCTGGGCAATGTCCTACTCGCTGCCCGCGACTTGGCCGTAAACTTCGCCGTACATAAAGGCGAGGTGCAAGCCGTCCGCAAGGTATCCTTTCAAGTGCAGCAAGGTGAAACACTGTGCATTGTCGGCGAGTCCGGATCCGGCAAGTCCGTCACGGTGCAGACAATCCTTGGCCTACTACCGACGCCACCCGCTCGCGTCACCTCTGGTGAGATCCTCTACGACGGTAAGGATTTGCTCAAGCTAAGCACCGCGGAGCTGAGAAAGGTCGCCGGCGGTGACATCGCCATGATCTTCCAAGATCCGCTCGTCAGCTTAAATCCGACCATGACGCTGGGCGACCAAATCGAAGAGTCGTTGATCCTCCACCGCACGTCGATGACCCATGCTGAGCGTAAGGCTCGCGTGCTCGAGTTGATGGAGCTGGTCCATATCCCAGAGCCGGCAAAGCGAATGCGGCAGTTTCCGCATGAACTTTCCGGCGGTATGCGCCAGCGTGTGATGATTGCGATGGCCTTAGCATGCAATCCTAAACTACTCATCGCCGACGAACCAACGACAGCCCTCGACGTCACGATCCAGGCGCAGATCTTGGCCTTGATCCAAGAACTGTCGCAGCGTCTAAACATGGCGACGATTCTTATCACCCATGACCTAGGCGTGGTGGCAAAGATGGCCGACCGAGTCGCGGTCATGTACGCCGGTAAAATCGTCGAAGAAGGCACCGTCGACGAGGTTTTCTACCGTCCTAAACACCCGTACACCTTAGGGCTCAAGCGGGCGATGCCGCGTGACGACACCCACGCGTCGGTACCGCTGACCCCCATTCCTGGAACTCCCCCGGATTTATTTCAGCCACCTACAGGCTGCGCCTTTGCCCCTCGCTGCGGCGCGGCCATGCGCATTTGCGCTGAGCAGCAGCCACCAGAGCTAACGTTTGGCAGCAGCCGGACCTCGTGCTGGCTGCACCATCCTCAAGCCTTACGCCAGCGCGAAAGCTACGGCATCGCGCCGCTTGCGCCGCAAACCGTGGCCGAAAACGTGCCGCCCGTGGGAGGTTCGCTATGACCATGCCATTGGTCGATGTACGCAACTTGAGTAAACAATTTAATATGGGCCGCGGCGTCTATCTGCACGCTGTCGACAAAGTGTCTTTTAGCATCAATGCCGGCGAGACGCTCGGCCTGGTCGGTGAGTCAGGCTGCGGCAAATCAACACTCGGGCGTATCCTCGTGCGCATGTATGACCCGACCGGCGGCGACCTGCTGTTTGACGGGCAATCGATGGCGGGCAAATTAAACAGCAAAGCCCGCAAGCGATATTCACGCCAGGTGCAGATGATCTTTCAAGATCCCTTTGCCTGTTTAAACCCACGCATGACGGTCGGCGACATCATCGCCGAAGGTCCAGATATTCATGGACTATGGCCGCGCCAAGAGCGCCAAGACCGGATCAACTCGTGGTTGCAGCGAGTTGGTCTCATGCCGGAGCATGCCTTTCGCTTTCCCCATGAATTCTCCGGCGGCCAGCGCCAGCGCATCGGCTTAGCTAGAGCCTTGGCCCTTGAGCCAAAATTCATCGTCTGCGACGAACCGATCTCGGCCTTGGATGTATCGATCCAAGCCCAGGTCGTTACCTTGCTGCAGGACCTGCAACAAGAAATGGGCCTAACCTACCTGTTTATCGCCCATGGTTTGAGCATGGTTCGCTACATTTCGACCCGCATGGCGGTAATGTACCTCGGGCAGATCATCGAAATTGGGTTGTCGGACGACGTTTTCCTAAAGCCCCTGCATCCCTATACCCAGGCCCTGGTCGCCGCAAACCCCCTGCCTGATCCGATTCGGGAACGCCAGCGCCATGACCCCTTGCTCACCGGAGAGTTGCCGAGCCCCCTTAACCCACCGCCCGGATGCCGCTTTTCCAGCCGCTGCCCGATGGTGACGGCGGCCTGCCGGCAGGAAACGCCGACGCTTCGGGAGATCGCTCCAGGCCGCTTTGCCGCATGTCTGAAGCTATGACCCCAGGCACCGATGCGGAGACCGACCCGCCGGGACGAAACGGAGCAGCGTCAAGAAAACAGCACTTGCGCTAAGCCAGACAAAAGGCGAACCTTAAGGCATCGGTCACGAGGCCTCAGTGCCGCCTGTGAACAATGCACGGCGGTGTCGATGTAGGGCCAAACATTACGTAGGCCCTTCAGTAGACAACAAAGCTCTCAATTTGAGCGCGGGCCAATGGACCATCACACACATCCTCAACACGCGAGGATGAAGCGGGAGAGACGCATTGAGGCGAGGGCGCCGAGGACGCGGCCGTTCAGCAGGCCAGCGTACCGCCACTAACGTGCAGGTAAAGGGCAAAGCCCATCTCACCGGTCTAACCGGTGCGTTGGCGCCCGACATCGACGGCCAAGTGCGGATACGAGGAGAGGGTTATTTTCGCCAAGGCCGAGTGGTGCTTTCAAAAGCCACCGCGGAGCGCTTGAATGCCGAGGTCAAAGGCAAGAGCGGTGATTATCACGTCACGCTCGATATGGCTTTTGACGAGAAGAATCAGCGCACCTCCGTCAGCGGACTGTGCGATTGCCCGTTTTACGGCGGCGGCAAAGGCTACTGCAAACATATCTGGGCGGCGATCTGCCTGGCCGATGGGACACCGGATTGCGAGTTTCGCGCCACCGCTGGCCACCCGGTCGGTTTTCTTTCGCGCTTCACCAGCACGACCGCACCAAGTCGGACGCGGCCAGTCGTTAGTGCCGAGCCTGACACCTCGGGGCGGATTCGAGCCTTTTCGGCGACCGCACATACCATTCCCCAGCCGAATAAAGAGCCTGAGCCGCACAAGCGACCTGTGCACCATCATCAGCATGCCAATGGCAACGATCAGGTCTCGTGGCGAGAGGCGCTCAAGCTGGTTGGTCACGCCCAACGCGACATCGTCGAGGTGCGTTCGCGCGCCGGCACCAAGGGCCAGGCGCAGGATGTTTACTACATCATCGATGCTGATAGCAGCCGCAAGAGCGGGCTTTTGACGGTCTTGGTCTTTCGTAGGGCCGGAGCCGAAGGTGAGCCGGGCGAAGGTCAGATCATTCCAGTGCCCATCGATCTGCGCGCCCTCGATGCCTTTGTCGAAGGTCCGGACCGCGATATTCTACTGCATTTCTTTGGCGTCGCGACCAGCACGCTGATGCGCTCGGGAGCCTGGGACGAAGGCACGGCACCGCTGCGCCCGCGCGGTCACTCCTTTGCCATCGCCGAAACCCTGCGTCCCTACCTGCTCGAACAAATGGCTGCGACGGGACGCCTGGGTTGGCTGGCTGTCGACGATGCCAAACTCGAAGGCCATGCACCGCTCGATCTCGCTACGTTCAAGGCGTTGCGCTGGGACGCGCAGGAACCATGGGTGTTTCGCCTGGCCGTTGCTGTGCGTAAGCAAGACCGTACCTGGATCTTGCGCGGTGAGTTTAGACGCGGCCGCATTACCGTGCCGCTGAGTGACACCTTGCTCGCCTTTGCTGACGGCATCGCCGTATTCAAAGATCGCCTAGTCCGCACCACGCTGCCTGATCCACGCCTGTGTGCCTGGATCACCACGCTTAAACAAGTTCAAACCATCAAGGTCCAGAAGGCCGATCAGGCCGCATTCTTGCGTGGTTTTGTCGACTTGCCCAGCGCACCGCCGCTGGATCTGCCGAGCGACAGCGGCTGGCGGATCGTCGTCGGTGAAGCCAGACCACGCCTGGTCTTTTTGGCGACGCCGATTACCGATAAAGCTATGGTGCTTCTAGCCAACTATGAGTTTGATTATGAAGCGCCGCCGATCGAGTCACCGAGGCCTGTGCACAAGCCTCGCCAGGTCGTCGCCGCTGCGGCGACACCAACGGCCGCCCCGGTTGCCGCAGCCCCTGTGACGCCTCCAGCAGAAGGCTCGCTACCTGAATCCACCGAGAGCGCCCCAGCCAAAGACGGACGCCGTCAAGGTCGCCGGCCAAAGGTGCATCAGATCGAAGTCGATAAGCAAGACAAGGTCCAAAGCGCTGCCCCGGCGCAGCAGCAGCAACAGAACCCGCAGCAGGCCAGGCCGCAACCAGCGGCAGAGCCACCAGCACCTCCTCGCGTCGTGGTCCGTCGCGACCGCGGTCGTGAAGAGCAACTGATTCGCGACCTATGCTCGCATCACGGTGTGCAGGCATCTGCAGGCCGCGGCGTCGCCGGCGCTGATGTCTTCGTCGATGCCGCCGATTTGGCGACCTTGGTCGGAGACTTGGCCGCGCGCGGCTGGTCGGTCGAGGCAGAAGGCAAAAAGCTACGGACTGGGCGCAGCTTCAATGTCGACGTCAAGACCGGCGTCGATTGGCTGGATCTGCGTGCCCGCTTTGATTTCGGTGGCGGCGCAACGGTTGAATTGCCACGCCTGATCGAAGCACTACGTCGTGGCGACAACCGCGTGCAGCTTGGCGATGGTACGGTTGGACTGCTGCCAGAGGACTGGCTGAAAAAGCTCGATCCGATCCTGCGCATGGGCGAAGACGGCACTGAAGGCGAACTGCGCTACCGCAGCAGCCACGCGGCCTTTCTCGATGTCCTCGTATCCGAAGCAAGCCAGGCCAACCTCGATCAGTCCTTTATCGACTACCGCAAAAAGCTGGCCTCCTTTTCTGGGGTCGCCACCTCGGAGCCCAATAGCGAATTCGTCGGCGAGCTGCGACCGTACCAAAAGCAAGGTTTAGGCTGGTTGGAGTTCCTCGCCGAGTTTGGCTTCGGGGGCTGCCTAGCTGACGACATGGGCTTAGGTAAAACGGTCCAGGTGCTGGCTTTTCTCCATAAGCGTTGTTTAGCTGCGCGGGCTGAAGGCAAGACCTTAGCGCCGACGCTGATCGTGGCGCCGACCAGTTTGATCTATAACTGGGCGGATGAAGCCAAGCGCTTTGTTCCTGACCTAAAGGTCTTGGCTCACGTCGGTGCTACACGCGAGCGCGACGCCAAGAGTCTGAGTCGCAATGACGTGATCGTGACATCCTATGGCACGATGCGTAGTGACATCGACATGCTGCAGTTGATTGCCTTTGATCACGTCGTCCTCGATGAGGCGCAGGCGATCAAAAATGAAGGCACTCAATCGGCCAAGGCCGCCCGTGCCCTCAAGGCCAAGCATCGCCTGGCGATGTCCGGGACTCCGGTCGAAAATCGGATCGCTGAACTCGGCTCCATCTTTCGCTTTTTAAACCCCGGTATGCTCGACAGCGCCGCCGCCTTTGGCGACCTCTTCAGCAACTCCGGCAAGATCACTCCCGGCAAGCTTGAGACCTTGGCCAAAGCGCTTCGGCCTTTTATTCTGCGCCGCACCAAGGAGCAGGTCCTCCCCGATCTGCCAGGCAAAACCGAAAGCACGGTGTACTGCGTACTGGAACCAGAGCAACAGACGGAATACGACGAGCTGGCGGCACATTACCGCGACACGCTGAAGAAGAAGGTCAAAACCGTCGGTATCGGCAAAACGCGGATGCATGTGCTCGAGGCTCTCTTGCGCCTGCGGCAGCTCGCCTGCCATCCTGGGTTAATCGACAGTGAGCGCGCCGGTGAAAACAGCGCCAAAATGGATCTCCTGGACGAACAACTGCAGGAGGCCATGGACTCGGGTCGTAAGGCCTTGGTCTTCAGCCAGTTCACCTCGATGCTGGCCATCGTCCGGGCACGCCTTGATGCCAAGGGAATCGTCTACGAATACTTGGATGGTTCGACCACCGATCGTAAGGAGCGCGTGGAGCACTTCCAAACCGATCCGAATGTCCGAGTGTTCCTGATCAGTCTAAAGGCCGGAGGCGTCGGCCTCAACCTGACGGCTGCGGATTACTGCTTCATCCTCGATCCATGGTGGAACCCGGCCAGCGAGGCCCAGGCCATCGACCGGGCGCACCGCATTGGTCAGCAAAACCATGTGTTTGCCTATCGACTCATCACCCGCGGCACGGTCGAGGAAAAGATCCTTGCCTTGCAGGATTCGAAGCGGCAGTTGGTCGATGGGATCATCGCTGATGATGGCAATGTCCTAGCTGACCTAACCTCGAAAGACCTGGATTTCCTCTTCTCCTAAGAGGCCGTTCAGGTCGTGACGAGGTTGCTGCCTAGTTCGCTGTGAAGTCGATGACATCGAGAGCAAAAGCCCCCGTTTTCGCGCCGCGAGCTGTCACCACCAAGGTGACGGCTCCGGTCGTTTTTACGGGGTCCCACGTCGTTGTCGATGCATTGCGATTTTTAATCTCGCCGCCGTTCACAAACCAACCAAGCCGCAGCGTCTCGGCTCCGGCCGTACTAGCTGCGGCCACGATGTCCTGTTTGCCTGAAAGCGCCGCAGACTTGGCTGGGGCAGTGATCTTGACCGTGGGGATTGCTGCAAGAGACTTCAGCTGTGCGGCACCGCTCTGGTAGACGACCACGCTGCCGACGATATTTTGGCTGCCACTGCTCTTGGTGGTCAACTTTATGCCGTACTTGACCGTGGCGTTTTGGTCGAGACCGCGAAACACTAAAGCTTCAGTCGGCGGGATATTGAGCGTGCCGCTGACGTGGTAGAGATCAAAACTCGCGTGGGTTTCGACTACGGCAGTCCCTGCATTAACCGTCAGGGTCGCCGGAGTACCGCCACTGGACCTAGCCGTGTCCTGGTAGGGTTCGGCGGTGACCGTGTCACCATGGGGGAGAGCGGCGTAGAAGGTCAAGGTCACGACCTGCGGCGTCGCCGTAGTGCTCGGTTCAACGACTGCCTTGTCACTAAGGACACCGAGCGCTCGCAGCTTTTGGATATCCTCATAGCGATCGACCTCACCATTACAGGCGAACGCGCTTAGACCGAGTACCAGAACGAGAAAATGGGTCCGCATCATATCGTACCTCGCAGTTCGACATAGGGAATCGGTGGGGCGCCGCGGAAGTAGGTAGTCTTGGTATAATCGTAGTTATTGCGCACACCCTGCGCCTGGCGTTGCAGGGCCAGGTACTCGACGCCAAAGCGCCAGGTCAGTTTGGACGTGTCGAAGAGGATATCGCGCTCGGCATAGATATCTAGCTCGTGGTAGGCAGGCAGCCGCTGGTTGTAGGGCTGGGTATTCAGGCCTTCTCGGGCCTGATATTTATCTAGGTTTGCATTGTACACCGAATGATCGACCCCGGTGTAGGTGTCACCGGTATGGTAAACGAAGCGACCACCCAGGTCCCAAATCGGGGTTAATTTGTAATCGCCAACCAGGTTAAACACATGGGTCTGGTCATACTGGCCGTCATGATAGTGCTTCTTAGGCGCGTCCTGTTCGCGGTTGCGCGAATAGGTGTAGGCAACCCAGCCAAAAAGGCGCTCGGTCACATTGCGGCGAATGAAGAGTTCGAAACCAGAGCTAATCAGTTTGCCGCTATTATTTTTAACGGTGACCGGATCACTGCGAACAAGGCCGTTGATCTCTTTGTAGAAGACCTGGACATCCGACAGCCAGCGGTCTGACCAGGCGGTCTCTAGGCCTAAGATATAGTGCATCGAACGTATATATTTCAGATCCGGATTACCGAACACCTTATCGACATCCTGAAACTGCGCCGCCTCCGAATACTGACCTACAGCCCCTTTCAGCGAGTTGTCCTGGTCTAGCTGGTAGCGCCAGTTGAGGCGGGGATCATAGCCGCCCTTCTTCATCTGCGAATAGTAGAAGGGGCGAATGCCGGGCGTCAGCAAGAGGTCACCGAGGTAGCGATCGGTCGCGACCCATCCGGCTGCGGAGGTATATGTCGCTGTTTCAGATACCTTGCGTTTGGGGGCGGAGGCCGGATCAAAGAATGGATCGTTGTTGTCGATCACCGGGGCGACGACATAGATATTCGCTACACCGTAGCCGAGCTCACCACCGAGATAGAGGCGATTTTTGCCGTCAAGCTTGCGAGTAAAGTCGGCATGAACGACGATGCCGCGCACCTTGATGTCGATATTGTTGTCGATGACGTCGATGACGTTGTCGTTGTTAAACACATTGGGCGACAAGGTCATCGACCAATCCTTGTCTAGACTCTTCTTCCATTCGACACCGATCAGCTCAAAGGATGTTTTAAAGTCAAAGGTCGCTTTACCGCTTGGCGAGGTTGCGTCGTCGGACGGGAAAAGGAGGTGCAAACCGTCGTAGGCATGCGTCGCTATGATCTTAACGTGACCATCTTCAGTGGGATGGTAGTAATAAAGATGCTCGTCGCCAAAGAACGGAACCACCGTCACATCCGCGCCGCTTTTTTTCAGAACGAGCGGCAAAAAGGCTTCCAGATAGCTGCGCCGCACCGAGGCCGCAAGCAGGTCCTTACCGTCATTGACCGGAGTTTCGTAATATAAGGCTGAGTAAAACGGAATGTTGATCTTGAACTCAAACTTGGGCGTTTCCGGCACATCGTTGCGCGTATGCAGGACCACGACCCCACCGGTAACATTGCCGTATTGACTGCCAAATCCGCCGGTCGAAAACTCCACATCCGCGAGCATCTGCGGCGGGATCACCGACAGATTGCCAATGCGGTGGAAGATAAACGGCATATCGTAGTTGTCGACGCGGTACAGCGAGTCCGACGGTCCCGAGCCGCGCACGACGATATCGGGCGAAAACGAGCGCGACTGCACTCCAGGAAGAAGCTTGGGAATCTGTGCCGGATCGCCGCCGGGAGCTACCTTGACGGCCTCGGCGATGGTGATGGTTTTGCGCGAGGCTTCGGGACGCCTTTCGCCGCGGACGATGACCTCATTATCGGTCGGAGTCGCAGGGAGCAGAAAGATTTCGACACGGTCTTTGCCGCGCAGCTCGGCGATATCGCGAAGCTCTGGCTCCTGACCCGGGCGATACACCCGAATTTGGCCATCCCCGGTAGGAAGGTTTAGTTGCACGTCCCCGTCCTTGCCGGTGAACAACTTTTTACCATCGGGCAAGGTGATCTCGGCCCGACCAACGGGAGCTCCACTACCCTTGATGCGCACTTTCAATGTAACCGTGCTTGTCGCGGCCGAAGCAGGAGCAGGAGCCGCAGTAGCAGGCGTCATAGGAGCACCTGCTGCCGGTGTCTGCGCTTGCAGCTTCGTGGTCGAAAGCGAAACTAAGGTCGCCTGCAGCACCGCTCCAGCCACCCAAGGCCAACGGCGACAGGTGCTTGCCATGCAATTCTCCCGGTTCGAGTCTGGTATGACGCAACATATGTTGGTGGTATCCTACGTGCTCACAGACTATCCGCCAAGCCTGTTGCACTCGCTCTTCGATTTCAGCTAGGTTAGAATCAGCTCCCATGCTCAAAGAACAACTTCGACGACATCCTTGGTTGATCTGCATCGTCCTCTCGGTCGTGGTGCACTTGATCACCGTTAAAACGCTGACGGTTCAAGCCCGGCTCACCGCGGCTAAACCACAACCGGTGAAGATTAAGATCGTCGAAAAGAAGCCCGAGCCGAAGGTGATTGAAGCCCCAAAGCCGCCACCGCCGCCTCCACCCAAGCCGATTGAGCCGCCCAAGCCTAAACCCAAAGCCAAGCCCAAGGTCGCCACCGATCGCCCTAAACCAGTGGACCCCAACCTCCCACCGCCCAAGCCAATCCAAGGCCTGGCTCCGGATGCCATGAGCAAAGGCGGCAAGGTCGCAGTGCCACTCGGCAACACCCTCATGACCGGTGACACTGGCGAGCGCCCCAAGGTCGCGCCAGCGGCCTTCGAAGGCGACCTGAGCAGCGACGCCAGGCTGCTCGCCGACTCGATCGTTAAACCGGAGTATACAGACGCCGCCATCGAGGCCAATCTAGAGGGGCAAATCGTCGTCGAGGTCCAGGTCGACGAGGCCGGCAAGGTGGTGGATGCAAGCCTGAAGCGCAAAGTTGGCTATGGCATGGACGAGCGCATCTTGAACTCCGTCAAGGGGGCTCGCTTCACGCCGCGCAAAGACCGCTACGGCAAGGCCGAGGGCGGGTGGACGGAGATCAAATTTAATTTGCAGCTTCCTTGAGCTGGCGACGAAAGTGGCTTGATCTCGGAGGGTGGATTCGGCATATTGGGCGCTCTGGGGAATTAGCTCAGTTGGTAGAGCACTAGATTTGCATTCTAGGGGTCAGGAGTTCGAATCTCCTATTCTCCACCAGAAATCCCGCCAAAACTCCAATAATCAGATCAAGTTAGACTTTCGTTTGCAACAGGTCGTGAATGCCAAAGCGCGAACTGCGCTTGCCAACCCTGCTGCGCCAAATTTAATCATGCCCAGGTACTTCACTAGGTAGTTCTGGCATCCGCTAAGAAAGCCCCGAGCTAAGGCTCCCGTCAGATATTGTCTCCTTCCCATGCGCGTGACTCCGACATCGCGACATATGAGGAGCGCGACACATAAAAGTCGGCAGTAAAACGGCCGCAGATGGACTAACCACGAAATTCATTATAAAATTGGTGATACCGCCACCAATTTTGGACCTTTTTATGTTCAAACGCCTTGCCAATTACGACAACCAACTAAAACGAAAAGGCTTTTTTCTCTTCGGCCCACGCATGACCGGCAAATCGACCTACCTTCGCCACACCTTCCCCGGCGCTCTTTACCTCGATTTATTAAAACCAGCAGTGTTTCGCGAGTTAGCCAGCGCCCCGGAAACACTCGAGCAGCAACTTAGGCTGCACCTCAAATCCTCGCCGTCCAGTCCCGTCGTCATCGACGAAATACAAAAGCTGCCGGAGATTCTCGATGAAGTTCATCGACTGATTGAAGCCTACAAAAACGCTCGGTTTATCTTAACCGGGAGCAGCGCGCGAAAGATCATGCGCGGTCAGGTCAATTTGCTCGGCGGTCGCCTCGGTTGGCAAAATTTTTTCCCGTTAGTCTCCGCTGAATTGACCGGGAATGGCGATACGCCAGATCGTTCCTGGGAGGAAATTTTGCAATACGGGGGATTACCGTCGGTTTTGACCTCGACAGCACCGTGGGATGATCTCAAGGACTACCTGGGTCTTTACCTGCAAGAGGAAATTCAAGCTGAAGGCCTAACGCGGGCGATTGGCAATTTTTCCCGGTTTCTCGATGTGGCGGGCACCTGCAATGCTGAGCAGGTTAACTTCTCGAAAGTAGGCAAGGATGCACAGATTTCACCGCGTACGGTGCACGACTATTTCAAGATTTTAGAAGACACCTTGATAGGCACCTTGGTTCCACCGTTTCTTGACACCAGCAAGCGCAAGGCGGTGACGACAGCAAAGTTTTTCTGGTTTGACCTTGGCGTCGCCAATGTGCTCACCGGTCGTACTAATCTGCACCAAGGCACGGCCGAATACGGCAAGGCGCTAGAGCACCTGATCTTCTGCGAACTGCGCGCCTATATCGCTTATCATCATGCGGACATCAAGCTCGCTTACTGGCGCACCCAAACGCAGCTCGAGGTTGACTTTGTGTTGACGCCTAGTTCTGGAGCGACGCTCGCAATAGAGGTCAAAGCCAGTCGGGCACTGGTTGCCAAAGACTTTCGTGGGCTCAAAGCCTTTGCCGAAGAGGTGCCCGGTGTGCGCAAGATCATGGTGGCCTTGGTTGCCAGTCAACGGGAGGCATCTGATGGCACGGAAATCTGGCCGGTCGCTGATTTTTTGACGATGCTTTGGCGCGGGCGAATACTGTAGTCATCACTTCACGACATTCCGATGGCTCGTCGGCACCCCAGGCGGCAGCAAAATCTGGGTTCCTAGGATCGAGCATATGTCGAAGCGCCCTGAAAACACTGACACCTACGCAGACACTTACATCACGCACAACAGTCACCTATTGCACTGAAAAACCCAGATATCTTGGCACCAGACCAAGTCACGGGACTCAGCAGTCTATATAGGTTGGCTAAAGGCGACCAGAATCCGAGCCTGGTGCTGAATCATTTCATGGACCCTAAGCGAGAATTAGTCACGGAAGAGACGGTCTGCGCGGCGCTTGCCATACTTGACGAGATCAAGACTCGTAATAATGAATAGTCGACCTTAAGGATCGAAAACGCGGCGCCGCCTATGCGCTGCGCGTGCAAGTCCGACCAACTTTGAAAGCGCTTAACATCGTGGGAGTTCGTGAGTCCCTACCTTCGACACCATAGCCCCCTATGGACTAGCTTCCGCAATCGCCTTAAGCTTGGCCAAGCCCTTCTCAAACTCCCCACCAACCATCGTATCCATATTCATCAGCACACCAAACAACTTACCCATAAAGCCATGCTCGCCCGTCACAGACCACTTCACCACCGTACCCTCCGCGGTCGGATTCAAGGACACCTCGGCCAATTGCTTCATAACCATTGGTTTAGTGTAGGTTAACTGGGTCTTTACGACCTTCAGCGCCACGCTTTCGATGACTTCCGCCTGCCCAGTACCCATTTTACCCGTGCTATCCCAGGAGGATATCGCTCCGACCCCCTCTTGTGGCCCGGTGTACACCATCTTGACCCCTGGGTCTGATTCTGCCCAGGGCATCCATTCATTGGATTTTTGCGCGTTATTAATGTACGGGAAGAGCTTTTCTGGGCTGGCTTTGATCAGCAGCTCCCTGGAAATCAGCATCGTTGACGGACGTGAATAGACGTAACCAAAGAACACTAAGATGACCAGTCCGAGAACAACGACGATTTTACCGAGCATGACGCCTCCTCATTTTTGGTTTGCACCATGATACCAGACTGCCTGAGTTTTTGGATTTCAAAATTCATTCCATGTTTAGGACCTCATTCGATGCGGATGTTTGTACCGACGGTCCTCGCAGTCATCCTCAGCTTTACCTCCGCCTGCGGGTCTACCCCACACTCACCCGCCGCGCCGAAGGCATACCCTTCAGCGCTGCATATCCTGCCGCCCATTCGCCTCGACATCCCCAGTCCCCTCGACTGGCTTGACGCGACGCAAGCCGAGATCTACAGCAATATCGACGCGGTCAATGGTTCCCCGGAATATGTACCAGACGGAGATGATCTGACCCAGAGGGCGCAGTTCTGGCTTGACGCCCTAGACTCCCAGTTGCGCGGCATTTACCCCGACCTGTTCCTCGATGCCCAGGGTCATTCCATAGTCCCACGTCCCCGCATTAGAATCATGGCCAAGGCAGGCGCCAACGCATTCGCGACCAGCGCAAGCGTCTGCTTCCGCGTGCCGATTCGTTTTGCCGCACCTCCGACTGGAGCGACGCCAAGCGATGATGCGAGCGTGATTCAAATAAGCCCAAAAGGTGTCGTCGGGTTATACGCTAAGTCTCACGTCAGCTGCATCGACCGCACAGCAACCGCCGTCGACGCCGACCTGGTCGTCCGTCACCTCCAACAAACAGTGCACGTGCAGCATTGCAGTCTCAGCACGGATCAAGGCGCGGTCGTCCTAGGGCAGGACTGCCGCCTGGGCAGCACTGTTCAAAGCACTGGCGCAAGCGCCATCATGCTCGAACCCGTCAGCAATTGGATCACCCTGCAGACCAGTTTGCTGGAGCTTATGCCTAGCGATGAGCAGCTCGCTTACACGATCTTGCACGAGGCTGGGCACTACTACCGTGCACATGGATCCTTGGATAAGCAGCAGTACGTATATTTCTATCATATCAATGCGGAGAATCTCGCACGTACACAGCCCAAGGCCGATCCAGATTTGAAAGCCCTAGGCCAAAAGTTAGCGGCCTTGCCAAAATACCGCACGCAGCCTTTGACCGGACAGACTTGGCACTCCGAAATGTTCTCGTACGGTCGACTGGCCCGTGAGTCACTGGTGCGCCCGACCTGTAGCAGTGCTGCGAGTCCATGCTTTGAACCGTGTTCAGCTTGGACTGCAATCATGGATGACCCGAGATCCGGCAAGCAATTTGGCAAGTTTCCGCAGCAGCCGCTGGACGACGTGGCGCGCGCCTTGTACGACAAGTGGGAAGTAAGCTTCTCGCAGTGCCTTGCGGCCATCGCAATCGGTGACGCGGCCCTCCCAGCAACGGTCCTAGACGCTGCAGCGAGAAAGGTTTTTTGGCGTACGGGTCCGACGCAAGCCAACCAAACTCCTGCTGCCACCGTCCTAGCACTTGCATCCGAGATGAATGCGCAGTTTTTTGCCCGTGACGCCGCGACAGACCAGCTCTTGCAACAAGCCTTGGACCAAGGTCTCGGCTTTTACACGACGGAGGAAGAGGCCGACAATCTGGCGCAAGCTTGGTTGCCTTTGGTCGGTATTGCGGCAAAGTCATCCGTCGACCATTGGGCAACCTTTGCGGCGTTTAAAGCCGGGCGAGAGCAGGAAGGACCGTACAATCTTTCGGCCAAGGATTGCCTCGCCCTCTACCATAGCACGCCGCAGTGGAGCGAATCCGGCCGCCCAGTGCCGGTACCAGTCGGGGCCTACACGAGCCTCCATCACAGCAGTTGCTTTCGCATGTGGAACGCCGATCAACGGTTACCCTATGTGTCCAGCCCACCAGCTCCGTCTCTGCTACCGGCTGCCGAGCGCTACGGTGGTCCTTACGCGGACCTTCGCGCTAGGGCCCAGGCGTGGCCCAACCAGTGAGGGGAGTCGAATCATTGCTGCGTGAAGTGCACGATCGCCGTCGTCGAGTTGATCTTACCATCGAGTCCCCGGATGCTGACCTTGATGGTATTATCTACAACCTGACTATAGCTACCAAATAGAGGCATAGGCACCGTCGTGTAATGCCACAGATTCGGCTGCGTCGGGTCCTTGGTGATGCTTGCGACTTTAAAGTCTTGTGCTGCATGGTTGGCAGCGCTGAGCGTTACCTGCACCGAACCTTCGACGATGTCGCCACTGGCTGCAACCGGCGTCGAAAAGGTTGCGATCTGGCTTGCCAGCTCCTGGGCACTAGAAACGACTCGCAGGTGGTCGGCACTGCCGGCAATTTGCCTTAAATAAGTTTGCGGATCCGGTAAGCCGGCGGGCACTGGCCCCTCAGCTGCGGTCCCTGCCGACCCCAAGTAGATAACGTTCAACGTCACGTCACTTTGCGCTCTTAGCTTTGCGGCAGCTGCAGTGCCAGCGTCATAAACGGGGGCTGGCGACTGGCTGCTGCTAAGAACCGAGTTTAGTACCCCGAGAAGCCCGCCTGCGCCCTGGTTTGTCCCCGACACGGTCGGCAAGCCATCGGAAATAAAGTAGATCACCTTGCGCCCTTTAAGTGAACCAAGCAAGTCACTGGCCGCCGTAAATGCCGCCTCATAATTCGTCGCGTTGCCGTCGGACCTACAGACTGATTGTGCGTTCAGCTGCGGTTTGAACGCGGCTATAGTCGTCGGTGCAATGCCGGGCATGATATGGGAACCAAAGGCCTGCATCGCCAGGTTCAATTTGGCTTGCGACGTCGCTGGTTCGGCTTCTAGCTTGGCCAAAATGGTCTGCGCTGCTTGCAGGCGTCCACAACTCCCTGAGGTGGTCGGATCATTGATTAACATCGATCCAGAGAAGTCGAAGACAAATAATACGGTGAGTTGTTCGCTGCTGGTCTCGGTTAAGCCCTGCCCACAGAAATCACCGGACAGAGCTACGGTCGTGCCGGCGCCACCCGTAAACGACTGCTCTTGCGCAGTGGTCGAGGCTGCGCTGTCGCAACCGACGCGCACCTTGGCCGAGATGTTGCCTCCCGGTGTATTTTTTGATGGCACGACGGCGCCAGGCTTTTTACCACTGTTTCCCGCAAACTGGGTGCCGCCACAGCCGGCCATGAGTAGCGCTGCGGCGAGGGCCAATGCCAACCTAGAAGTCGAGCCGGTATTCAGTTGGAGTTTAGCAGCCATGGTAGCATTCCTTCAGCAACGTGGTACGAACAGGCCTTTGCAAGACCCGGTCCATGCCGTCTGCAGGAAGTAGAGCTTCGACTTGATTGATATTTAAGCGCTGACAAACTAAGGCAAGTGTCTAAAAGTTCGACTAACTGTAGCCTGTAGCGCCGACGAAACCAGCAAATTGCGCATTGGTCACCGGCGCCTCATCCATCACAAACGACGAGATCTGCACCATATGCACGGGCAGTGCATCGGCAAGCTTGCAGCCTTTGCAGCCCATTTCGAATACACCGCCCGGAATCACTACCATGGAAGCAGAATCAGCCGCGGAATTGGCTGTGGAATTGGCGGCAGCTGTTGATGTCACTGAAGCAGCGCTGACTGCGGCTGGTGCTTCTGACGTAGCTGGGTTCCCTAGAACCGGCTGGGACGGCTGCACCTGAATCCAGCCGGCTAAAATAGCCGCAAGAGTCGCGCTAGCGACGACCACCCAAAGGACGATGCCTTGAACTAACGGCTTGATGCCGACGCTACGAATGGTCGCCCGGGTCAAATTGCTGCCTATCAGGAACAGCGTTAGGACCAAAGCCCGTTTAGCACCGCCTTCCACATAGTGACCAATGCCTTGCAAGCTTGGGATCCAGGTCACGAGAGCCGCCATTGCCAAGAAGCCAAGGATAAACCAAGGCCTTTTAGCTGCTGGACGTTCGCCGCCCACGGCGCCACCCTTCTTCGACTGAATCAGGCCGATGGCAAAAGCCACGGGCACAATCCACAGCGCCCTTGCAAGCTTGACCGTCGTGCCGATGCGCAGTGCCTCGGGTCCATACTGCATCGTCGCACCGACCACCGAACTGGTGTCGTGGATGGCAAGAGCGCTCCATAAACCAAATTGCTGCTGACTTAGAGCGAAGTGATGCCCAATCAGCGGAAAGAGAATAAGCGCTGTCGCGTTGAGCAGAAAGACCGTACCAAGCGAGACGGTCACTTCGTGGGGTTTAGCACCTACGGCTGGAGCCACTGCGGCAATCGCGCTGCCGCCGCAAATAGCCGTGCCTACAGCGATCAACAGACCGGTGTGGCCAGCAATATGCAGTCGCTTCGCCAGCCATAGGCCTAGGGCCAAAGACAGGCTGATCCCCACCAGCGTATAACCGATGCCTTGAAGTCCGACCTTGCCGACCACATGCAAGTCCATCCCCGCGCCAAGCCCGACTACGGACAGAGCAAGAAGGCGATGGGTCCAACTGCGGGTTTGCTGCAGGTAGGGATTGCCGATGCTTAAGGCCAAGGCCATGCCGAGGAGCAGTCCTACGGCCGAAGTGACCTGCGGCAACAACGAGAGGATCCCACCTAGCGGAAGCAGGAGATGCGCCACCGACCATTGTCGAGGATTTTTCGCAAGCGGTTCAGGGAGCGGATTCGAATCCATCAAGCCTCCATACTAGATATGATGCTATCACTGATTGGACCTATAGCGGGGCGCTAAGCAGGTTCCCTAAACAAAAGTGGCCCTCTGGGAGAGCCAACACTGCTTTCCCCGAGGGCCGCTACACGGCATCAGGCCATACCGCTAGGCGCTTGGCGTTTAGTGCGCCAAGCTTTTGTCCGCTGCTTTGACCAGCTTCAATGCTTGAGCTTGTTGTTTTGCACCGAGGTGAAGCGACGTGATAAAAGCCACGGTCGTCAAGCACGGCTGTCCCACGGCGCCGCTGCTAAGGGCCACCGGCATGCAACGATCGTGTGCAGGCTGTGGTGCTGGAGCTTTGACCGCCGGGACTGCAACGGCAGCCACAGGAGCTGGTGCAGGTGCGCGAGCCGCCAAGTTGTGCTCATCGCTAGCCCCTTCACGCACTGGCAATGGTTTCAGCGCGAGGTTATGGTCATCCGCTTTGCTGGCTTTGACTTCGTCATGGGCACAGCCACCAAGCACACTCAAAGCAAGCATCGAGGCGACGGCCAATCCACTGATCATATTACGGTTTTTCATAGAGGACTCCAGATGTTTGAGCGGCAGCTCGCCGCCGAGGATCTCATAGCACTGCCGCTTAGGCGCCGCATCAAAGAATAGCCCAAATCGTCGATGCGGCTGACTGTCGTCTAAGCCATCGACAGCCCGAGTCCGACCATGACACCAGAGAACCCCATCTAATTGATGACTTATCCACACCCGACGCGGGGGCGACAGAATTGCAAGGTGGGCACCGGAATGTCTCTTCGCCTTGGTGGCCCATGCTTTTACTTTTTCGTTCAAGTCTTGCAAAGGTGTCGCTAGTGACGCTTGGTCTACTGGCTGTAAGCGGCTGCAACGTTTGGTCGACGTTTCATGGTAGCCAGCGCAGCGTGCCTCCAGGCCACCCTCCCCAGGTCGACACTCCACCTGCAGTGTCACCAGCGGACCCGATCAACAAGGTCCCTGTCGATGCCGAAGGATCTTGCGGCGCGGCTCCAGCCGATTCCTTTGCGTTTGATATGAGACCGTTGTCCAACACAGAATACGATCTGACGATCAAGGATCTACTGTCAACCACGGTAACAGCCAGCGCGGCCTTTCCGCCTGATGCCACTGGCATTGGCTTTGATACTGGCGCCGCTCACACGATCACGACGACATTGGCGCAAAGCTATTTAGATGCCAGCCAATCTCTAGCTGCAGCATTCGTCGATAGCAGCAAAGTGGCATGCGCCGACCAAGCTTTTGCGACGAGCTGCAGCGGCAGCGCCGTGACGGCCTTTGCCGAACTTGCCTTTCGCCGCCCCTTGCTTGCTGGTGAAGCCACCAGGTTAAGCGCCCTACCCCAGCAGTTTACCACAGTCGGTATGGCCGACAAGGATGCCTATACAGCAGCGCTAGCCACAGTGCTACTTGCGCCTCAGTTTCTCTATCGTTCGAAAGTCAATGGGGACGCTGGCATACCGCATAGTGATCAGTATGCCTTGGCGAGTAAGTTGTCCTATGCGCTCTGGTCCACCATGCCCGATGCGACGCTGCTGGCTCAGGCGAAAGCTGGCCGACTCAGCGATCAGGAGGTCCTGGCAGGCGAGATCGACCGCATGGTGAGCAGCCCAAAGGCGCGCGCCTTCTTGCGCAACTTCACCGCGCAGTGGCTAGGGATCAAAGGCTTAGCGCAAGCACCCGCGGCCGGCCATCTAGATGCCGGGGTCGCCGCCGATTTTAGCGAAGAAACCCTGGATTTTGTCAGCGACTTCCTCGACCAGAACCGCAACATACGCGACCTTCTCGATGCGCGCTTCACTTACGCCAACGCGCGTCTGACCAAACATTACGGCCTACCGACAATAGCCGGCGATGAACTGGTGCGAACAACGGTCCAAAGCGACCAGCGCGGTGGCCTACTAACCCAAGGCTCTTTTCTCCTAAGCACATCGAATCCAGACCTAACCTCGCCGGTGAAACGCGGCAAATGGGTGCTCGACCGCATCCTCTGCACGCCACCACCGCCGCCTCCCGCAGGAGTCCAAACAGTCCTGACGCCAACCACTGGTGCGGCTTTGCCGATGCGCCAGCGCCTTGCCACGCATCGAGCCACGACAGCATGTGCAGGTTGCCACAAAATGATGGACCCTATCGGTCTGGCCCTTGAAAATTACGACTATATCGGACAATGGCGCGACAAGGACGACTACGGTCCCATCGACGCTAGCGGCACCACCATGGCTGGAGCACATTTTAACAATGCCGCTGGACTTGCAACCGTGCTTAAGTCCGATCCAGCCTTTCCGCGCTGCGTCGCCAGCAAATTGGCCACCTATGCCCTGGGCCGAGTCCCAACGCAGAGGGAACAGTGCTTGATCAAAAAGATCGCGACCCGCACCAGCGACCAACAGTATGGCATGAGAAACTTGCTCGTGGACTTGACCCGCGCACTACTTGTTAACTGAGGACCACGACGCATGATCTACGGCACTAAAAAAGGCACGAGCCGACGCTCCTTCTTACGCGGAGTCGGCGCCTGCATAAGTCTTCCCTGGCTGGAATACTTCACACCGATTGCCATGGCCGACGCGGCGCGTAAACGCGTCGTCTACTGCTACATGCCAAATGGTGCCCAGTGGCAGCCCGCGACTACTGGCAGCGATTTCCAGCTCGCCTCACCACTGCAGGACTTAGCAGCGGTCAAGGACTACCTGACCGTGATCAGTGGCCTCCAGCTTGGGCCGGCAAAGTCGACCATCAACGGCGACCACTCGCGCGCGCTTACAGCATTTCTCTCCGGTCATACGCCGGAGTTCCCCGGTCCATCCGTCACCACGTCGATCGATATTACGCTGGCGCAGACCCTGAGCCTCGGCAGCCGTGTATCGAACCTTTGTTTAGCCGCCGAAGAGCATGCCAACGCTGAAAGCGGTTATACCGCAGACTACCAGAGTTGCCTGTCGTGGCTAGGAGGGGCAAGCCCCAATTCCCGGGATGTCGATCCGGCTGTGGTCTTCAACCGCATTTTTGCAGCACCCATCACCACGGCACAAGACGGTAAGCCAGCTAAGCAACTAGACCCCGGCAAGAGCATCCTCGATGCCGTCCTAAGTGAAGCTAACGGCTTACAGAAAGTGCTAGGTACGACCGATCAGCAACGACTGCAGGAATACCTGCAATCGATTCGCGATTTAGAGACTCGGGTCGCCATCGCTCCGGTTGCTACCTGCCCGACGGGCGATCGACCGGCTGCAAACGTGTCCTACGATACCCGGGTGAAGCTCTTCTACGACCTGCTGTACCACGCACTGGCTTGCGGCGTGACCAACGTCGCGACCTTTCTACTGGCCAGCGAATCGACCAATCAGAGCTACGACTTTATCGGCATCCCCGGTAGTCATCACGATATCTCCCACGACAGCTCAACCGAAGGCTACGCCAAGATCGCCAAGATCGTGGCCTGGCACGTTGGACAGTTCTCGGCCTTCTGTCAAAAGCTTCAGGCGACCCCCGAAGGCAGTGGCAACATGCTCGACCAATCCATTCTGCTGATGGGTGGTGGTCTAGGCGATGGAGCCAGGCACACGCACGACAATATACCCGTGTTTCTTGTCGGCAAGGCTGGCGGCTTAATCCGCGGCGGGCAGCACATCAATCTCAATGGCACGCCCTTTTGCAATCTCCACGTGGCGATGTCGACTGCGCTGGGCGCACCTATCGCCAAGTTTGGCGACAGTAATGGAACGATCAGCCTTAGCTGAACTGGGTCGAGTAAACCTTCGCCTACCAGCGTCCGTGCTAGCGAACAGCATAAAAAAAGGGTCAGGCGTGAGCCTGACCCGATATTGGCTAACTACTGGAGATTACCAGCGGTTGCCGCCGCCGCCGCCGCGATCACCGCCGCCGCCGCCGAAGCCGCCGCGACCACCGCCGCCGCCGCCGCCGCCACCGCCGCGAGGCTTGTCTTCGGCTTCGTTGACCTTGATGGTACGACCATCAAGCTCTTTGCCGTCCATCCCCGAAATGGCCTTTTGGGCGCCGTCATTGTCGCTGAAGGTCACGAAGCCGAAGCCGCGCGAGCGACTGGTTTCGCGGTCTTGAATGACTTTCGCTTCATCGACGTTGCCAAAACGCTCGAACGCTTGGCGAAGCGTGTCGTCATTCGTGTTCCAGCTCAGACCACCCACAAAGATTTTCTTACCCATTGATTCTCTCTCTCATAAAAAAATGAACACCAGCTACGATAGCTGAGTCCCGCATGTTGTAGCACGATTTCGCCAAAACGGCAGCCTTTTATCTATGCCCCTACCCGCCACCCGCCCGAGCAGGACCGCCTGGCCACCGGCCATCTCTATGATTACTAAGTATTTTTCGCAGGATAAGAGGCACCGGCAGGGAGCATTAATAAGGCTGCTGGAGGCTAAAAAAAATCTGTTTTTTAGCCTTGGCTACCCAGCCAATTTATGCTAGCCATCGCCAGCCACGCCAAAACGATACACCGTCGTGTGCAGATAGATCTCCCCTGGCGCTAGCCTGGCGCTGGCGAAGTTCGCTTGATTTGGCGCATCGGGCGCGTGCTGTGTCTCCAAGCAAAAGCCGGCATGCCTAGGCGCAGCATGTGGATGCCGTGGCAGCTGGGCTCCAGGAAAGTAGTTTCCCGTGTAGAACTGGAGGCATGGCTGCGTCGTCCGAACCTCGAGGGTCCGGCCGCTGAGTGGCTCATAGACTTCTGCCGCGACGCGCAGACTTGGTGCGGCGCCATCGAGGACGAAGTTGTGGTCGTAGCCATTGCCAATCTGCAGCTGGAGATCCGGCGCAGCCAAACGCGCACCAATGCGTTGCCGGAGGCGAAAGTCGAAGGGTGTGTCGTTCACTGCCCGGAGCTCGCCAGTCGGAATCAAGTCAGGATCGACCGGTGTAAAAAAACCGGCATGTAAGCGCAGCTGATGGTCCAAAATATCTCGCGCCTTGGCACCAGCAAGATTGAAGTAAGCGTGGTTGGTGAGATTCAAAATAGTCGGTCGATCGGTGACGGCGGCGTAGTCGATCCACAGCTCGTGCGCCGAGCTAAGGGTATATCGCACCTGTACCAGCAGCGTGCCAGGATAACCTTCTTCACCATCGACGCTGGTGTAGGTCAACAGCAGCGACTCGCCTTCGCGTTGCGGCTGGCCGGGAATTTGGACCGTGGCAGCAACCTGCCACTCCGCCTGATCAAAGCCGTGGACTCCGCCATGTAGGTGATTGACCCCATTATTAACCGCGAGTTGATAGGTCGTACCATCAAGATGGAATCGCCCTTTAGCCAGGCGATTGGCAAAGCGGCCGATGATCGCGCCAGGATAGCCGGCAGCGGTTTTATACGCCTCCGGCTCATCGAAGCCTAATATGACTTCGTCTAACTGGCCACGCCGGTCACGCGACCGCAGCGACATCAACGTGGCGCCGTAGGAAGTGAGCCTAGCCTGCGTACCGGATTGGTTCGATAGCGTATAAATCCTCAAGCGAGATCCTCAAGATTTTTGCCAAACTTTTTGCATCCATGCTTCGACCGCATCCGGCGTCGTTGGAATGCTCGCAGATAGGTTGCGATGACCATCCGCAGTGACCACCACGTCGTCCTCGATGCGCACGCCGATCCCACGAAGCTTAGCCGGTACCGTCAGATCATCGGGCTGAAAATAAAGCCCTGGCTCGATGGTTAAGACCATACCGGGCTTAAGCTGACCGTACTTGTAGGCTTCCTGACGAGCCTGGGCGCAATCGTGCACATCAAGTCCAAGCATATGACTGATGTTGTGCAAGGTATAGCGCTTATAGAATTGATTTTCTGGCTTGAGCGCCTCGGCCGCGCTGACTTGTAGGACGCCTAGCTCTACGAGTCCGGCGGCGAGAACCTCCATAGCGGCACGGTTGGGCGCCATAAAATCAACGCCAGGCCGCACGAGCTTTAACGCCGCCGTATGCGCTTTGAGCACCAGCTCGTAGACGCGACGCTGGTCGCGACTAAAGGTCCCAGATATCGGTAGGGTTCTGGTGATATCCGCAGTGTAGAGATTGTGCCCCTCAATCCCCGCATCGAGCAGCAGTAGATCGCGTTGGCGCAAAGCTCCGTCGTTCTTTTTCCAATGCAGCGTGCAGGCATGGTGACCCGCCGCTGCGATCGTCCCATAGCCGACGTCATTGCCTTCCTGTCTAGCCCTCGCCCAAAAGGTGGTCTCCAGCTCACGCTCGCTTTTGGCCGTGCGCAGGACGCGGATCACATCTTCAAAGCCGCGTTTGGTTGCTTTAACGACTGCTGTTAGTTCGGCCAGTTCGGCCTCGTCCTTGCACAGGCGCATTTCAGCAAGGGCTTGAGCTAGTGCCGCATCATGATGTGGCGCTGTTTGGACCAGCAACGCCTCGACAGCAGCTGCGACGCCGCGCAATGTGCGCACCCTTGAATTGGCGCCATGCTGGCTGAGGAACGCCCCAAACTCGGCCAAAGGCAAGCATTGGTCGACCCCGGTTAAGACCTTTGCCTCAGCCAGACCAGGACGCGGCCCCTCCCACAGCTCACCCTTGATCCGGTCGGTGAAAAAACTCGCATCAGCTTTGCCGTGGTTTGGTTCCATAAACAAAATCGACTTATGCGGCCGTTTGCCTTGAGGCTGCAGCACAAGGACGCAGTCGGGCTCGTGGCAGCCGGTCAGATAGAAAAAATCTGATCCGGCGCGAAATGGGTAGAACTGATCGCCAGCTCGAAGTTTGCGCTGGCCAGTCGGGATGACCAGGAGTTCACCAGGAAACAGCCGACCCAATGCCAGACGGCGGCGGCGGTGATGAGCTACATGCTTCAACGGTTTACTGCTTCGCGCCACCGGCAACCAGTGCTTGAGCATAAACTGCACTAAATTTGGCGGCGCTTCGCTGTCGGTGGCTGACTTTGGTGCTTTAGGCTCTTGTTGGAACGTGCTCATCGGTGCCACTCCACAATTTGATCGTCCAGATGATCGTCCACTGCTCTTGCTAGCTCGCTCTTCGGTCCAGGCGGCCCGCAACGGGGCGACCTAGAAGGCACGACTCGGCCCATCCAATCTGGTATCACGCTTTTCGCCTTGCTGGCCATGCAGTCGCTTAGCTTCAATCCAGCGGGAGAAATATTCGGTACTACGCAGACCCTGCTGCCACAGCATCTGCCCGATTAAGTTGCGCGCCCGTGCCTCAGCTTGACTGTGTAACAGTTGTTCCAGTCGGCCTAGAAAGGCCTGCGTCGTGGCTTCACGAAGGTAGAGGTGCCCTAGGATCCTAGAACCCGAGACTGCAGCTGCCTCCCAGAGCGACTCATCATGATAAAGACGCACCGCCGCTTGGGCCAGGTCCGCGGCGGTGTCCGCGATGATGCCGCCAAATGGCCACTGCTCGTGCATTCCTTCGGCGCCTACCCAGGTCGTGACGGCCGGTACACCCCACCACCAGCCGTCGGCGATCTTGCCCTTAATTCCAGCGCCAAAGCGCAAGGGCGCGAGGTTCACGCGGCTGCTTGCCATCACGACCCCGGGGTCCTCCGCATAGCCATGAACATGAAAGCCAAGCTTTGGCTCATTCCAAGCCAGGTGGTGTGGCTTGGCGTGAGCGCCCCAAATATGCACCTGGCCCTCCGGGTGCAAGCGGCGAATCAAGGGCCAGACCTCAGCCTTAAGCCACTGCAAGGCGTCGATATTGGGTGGATGGCGAAAATTGCCAATGCAGGAATAACCCTGGCGCGCAGCAAAGGGTCGCTGGCTATTTAGCTCGGGATAAGTCAGGCGGCACAGGTGCAGAAGTCGCTCTGGCACCTCGGCTTCTTGCGTCAAAAGGCGCATCTCTGCATCCGAGGTCAGCAGGCTGAGGTCGCTGCGGTAAATAGCCGCGACCTCGCGTCGCGCAGTGTCCCCCGCAAGGTCCAATACTTCGAGCCAGCCGAGCGGCGCCGTCACGGCGCCAGGATGAGCTTGGTGCGCTAAGGACCGCGCCAGGCGTAATCCATGCAAGTCAATGGTATCGAGGACGCGCAAACTGTCCGGGCAGGTCTCGCGCACCCGCCAGCTGAACTTTTCTTCCGTGGTGAAGCGATCGAAGACGACGACTCGCGGCTGCAAACCCTGCAAAAATTCGCTAAATTCAGCATCATTTGGCGCCAGACGAACACAGCCAATGCCTTGCTTGCGCAGCTTCGCAGTCGCCTCGTGTTCGCGCTCGTCGGCGCTACAATAGACCTGGTGACCGGCTTCTAGGCAGGCTTGCATGAGGCTAAGCGTGCGACTACTCGCCGCGGATGCTTGTTCCTGCGGCCAAATACCGCCGATAAAGAGGATGGAAAAGGCGCCTATGGGTCTGGTCTCCGCTGGCCAAGGGCCGGCTCAAAAGGCAAGAACAGCCTCCTTTAGCAGGAGACGCCACGGCTCAACCAGGAAAAACTTTGGACTCAATACGAGGTTCGCTAGTTGGCCTTGCTGATCGTACAGTTTTTGTAAGGTAGTGCATCGCCGTTGACGCGAACGATACCATCGCTGCCGGCTTCCACGCTGCATGCGTGCAACCGACCGATAATGCCCGAATAGTCGATGCGCGAAGAGCCTTGAAAGAAGCTGAGGTTATCTTCCGGCAAGGCTCCGGCGGCAAAGCCGTAGAGGAAGTCGGGCGCGTCTGAGCTAGCGTCCATGGACGCAAGGGTGCCCCATTCTCCGCCGATCAGACGATGTTGCGCGTCGAATTCCAGAGTGTACTGGTAGGTGGTCTGCTGCAGCTGGTTGACATCGAAGTCAGCGCCATAGCTAAAGCTCGGACTCCCAGGCTCGCCGCTCCAATCGACCGAAACCGTTACTTCCGCTAAGTAACTGGTACCAGCAGCGCGGTAAGCACGAGCCGCGTCCTGCGCCGCGGTGATGGCAACCAATGGACCGATGTCAAAATGCGCCGCATAGATTGGCTGGTTCCATACTTGTCCTGTCCGGGTCCGGTCCATGACGAAGCCGGTCTTACGCTCATCTAGCTGTTCCAGCAAGACGGCATGGAATGAAGCTGGATTCGGATCCCAGCACCCTGTCAGCGTCGCATCGACCGATTTCAAGCGATCAAAGTTTTTAGTGCGGACTGCATCATCGAGATCGCTTAAGAAGGGCACCGTCCAGTAGCCGCCACTGTCTGGATTTTCGACTAGGAAGAGACGCTCGCCGGTTTCTGCCATGCGGATGCGATAAAAGTTCAAGGTTGGATCTCTACCGCGTCCCCTAAGTGTCGTCATTCGTGGGAGAGATTCGAGAATGATGAAATTCTGCGTTTGACCTGCTTCCTTGATGGTGCCGCTGTAGCCGCGGCCAAGAGCGTTAGCAGGAATGGACGCATCGGGGTCCTGAGGGCTGGCTTCGCAGCGACGGGCGAGAAAATATTGCTGGTCGTTTGGCGCGCTATCAGCCCAGGCTTTCGTCATAAGACCACGGATATCGCCCTCAGAAAAAAACACCTGTTTGCTGCCTAAAAGCGCCATAACACCATGTTTAGGCGGGACACTCATCACCGCGGCAGGCGCCCATCCGTGACAATGTCCCTCCCACGACCAATCGTCGCCTGTATTGGCCTCGATGCTGAGATATTTATTCTTCTCGTCACTGCTTGCCGAGAGAAAAGCTGACCAAGCGGAAAAGGTCATCGGCATGGCTGGCGCAGCCGCCGCATTGTCGAGACTTACCCCCATCGGCACAAGCAGGGCCTTTTTGTCTGCGGTGGAGGTTTTGGCCTTGATCACCGCATCTTGAGTCGACAAGTCGGCGACTAAATCCTGGAAGGCTTTTGTATCTAAATCCAAACCGTGTCGATACTGAAACGCTAAATCGTACTTTTCTGCTGGAGACAACAGAGGATCAGGTGCATCCTTGGTCGACTCATCAGCGAAATGCCGCAAAAAAGCCGCGACTTGAATCTCTTCCTTAAGGGCGGCCGGATCATCAGGCGCCTGGTAACGCCAGGCCATGCCCTTGAGCGAAATAGGCCAATAGGTGTCCGACCACGGGACCTTAGGCGTCGCGATGTCCTTTTTCGCGACCAAGTCTTGATAGCTAAACACCCTATGAAACCCAAAGCGCGTCAGCTCGTTCCAAAAGTCTGGCGCCTCCTGCAGCGTTGAGGCGACTGGCTTGGCGCTGCAGCTGGTGACAAACGACAAACACAGGATCCGCGCTAGGTGACTCTTCATAAAGGTACCCTCACATCGCGAATGGATTAGTTTGAGCTCGTGGCTTGAAATCCGGCTGCAGTAAAGCAGCCGCTGTTAGTCGCAGTTGCTTTACAAGCACTTGCCCCAAGCTTGAGAACTTCGGCCCTAGACGCCGCATCGCGGGCAATCTCACTAAGCGCTGCATAGTCATCGGTGTTAGCGGCACCAGCCGCGATCTTTGCACTTCGCGCTGCGGTACCTTCAGCGATCACTGATTCATCGCCGATATTGTCACAGGACGTGCCCTTGAGATCATCGTCAGCTGAGCCATAGGTAAAGTCGAGAGATTGACCCGCAAAGGTGGTGTGAGCAGAAGTCGCTGCCGCAGCCCCGGAATGAGTGGCGGTGTTAAAATAGAGATTGTCGAGAATTGCGGTGAGGCTGATCTGACTCGGCCCACATGAACTAGCGGTCTTTGGCCCCATCGGCAGCACCGCCATGCCGCCGTCGTAATCGCCCGGGGTCAAGGCGAGATGGTCGACGACGGAGCTGAGTATTTCGACACGGCCGCCGCTGCAGGCGAGCGCCCGGGTGATGAGGTTGGGCTTGGTGCTCACGCGAAGGAACAGACGGCAGTCCTTGTCGATGTTAGGCAGGCTCTTTTTCTCAGCAAGCCAAAGTCCGCTGAAATAGACGAGGCTGCTGCTAACGACCGAACTGTTTGCTAGTTTTTCCGCCGCCAATGCCGCCTTGAGGCTGTCAATGTTAGCCTGCGCCGCGGCGAGTAAGTCTTTCGTACTGTCAACGTCGCTGCTTGTTGCCGCAAGTAGGTCGGAGCTACCGCCATTCAAGCGACTTTGATGACGGCGCTCCTGCTCACCACAGCCAGTCGCTAAGATCATGGCCAAACTGAGAAGGGAGAGATGTAGCCGCATTGGTTCTCCGACTTTGATGGTGAGGCTGATTCAGACACTTAATTTTGGACATACAACACCAATATGTAGTTCTATATTAATTTTTATATATAACAATTAATATTTTATTATATATTATAAGCCATCATAATTACTTTGAATAATATGGGTACCGAAACCTCTAGCCATCTCGAAAAATTGCATTTAATAGTTCCAGCTGAACCGGGCCCGCGCTGGCCTCTCTCATCGAAATCCACACGAGCCGGCCGCTCTGCCGCCCCTTCGCAAATTGGAGTGTGTTTGTGCCACGTAGCTTAGCCTGGCCGGTTGTCGTCTTGGCCTCCCTGATCCTTCTGCACCTTGGCCAGCCAATCTTAGTGCCGCTTTGCCTGGCGGCCTTCTTGGCACAACTGCTGCTACCTGTCGTCAGCCGCCTGGAGCGCTGGCTGCCAAAAAGTGTCGCGATCCTATTGGGATTGGCTTTAGTGGGTGCCGCATTTGCCGGCATCGTCGGGGTCATTAGCGATCAGGCGGCATCGTTTCAAAAAGACGCGCCAGCCTTACAACAACGGTTTATACAGCTCACGGCAACGGTCCAGACCTTTGCCAAGGATCATTTCGGCCTAGAGCCATCAGCCCTGCTGCAAATGGCGAAGAACGCCCTCGAAGGCTCCCTAGGCGCCGGCGGTCAATATGCCATGACGCTGGTCGGAGCACTCGTCATGGCCGCCGGCACTGGCTCGCTGGTCGCTATCTTTGCCTTTTTGATGCTCTATTATCGGCGTCATTTCCATCGCACCCTGGTCGCCATCTGCAGCACCGACGGCGGCACTGAAAGCGTGGCGATGATCGAGCAGATTACGGCGGTCGGCCAGCGCTATGTCGCAGGTCTACTGACCGTCATCGCCGTGGTCGGCATCCTCGACACCATCGGCTTTTTTCTGGTTAAAGCGCCGTTCGCCGCACTGTTTGGTCTACTCGGTGCACTAGCCATACTGATTCCCTACGTCGGGATTATCGTCGTGGCGCCGCTTTGTTCACTCCTGACCCTGATCTCAACCGGCGAACCGTCGAGTGCCTTGGCCGTACTTTTAGTCTACGCAGTGATCCATTTTCTCGAAGGCAATGTCATTACGCCGGCACTCGTCGGCCACCAGGTCAACCTAAACCCACTAGCCTCACTGCTCGCGGTCCTAATCGGCGGTGAGCTATGGGGACCCGCTGGCATGCTGCTGTTTATCCCTATGGCTGGGATGGCGGGCCTGGTCCTTGAAGTGACTCCCAAGGGCAAGCCCATTGCGCAGCTGATCGGCACTATAGACGTCGAAAAGCCGAGCAAGAAGAAGTGGCTGCATTTCAAGCGCCACCCCTAGTCACAGATGGTGCTACTGTTGCAACACCGCGATCAACTGGCTTCGTGCCTGAACGGCCTTGAACAAGCTGGCGTAGCTCCAGGATAGATCAGTCGCGCCGCGCTCAAAGCCAGTGTAACGATCGAACTGCTCGGTCAGCTCACCACCCATGGCGGCGTGATAGCGAACCCGCGCCAGGTATTCATCACCGCTACGCAGCAATGCGTCTAGGACGTTGCGAAAAGCAGCGTCACCGCGGGCCAGTGTGTCACCACGGCGCAAACTCTGGCCGACGCCAGACAGATCGGCGAAGAACGCCTCATTTTGCGCCGTGATCACGATGCGGTCAGCCGCCGCGAACATGGATGCAGCTCGGTAGCTCAGCTCGCCAAGGGCGGCGGTAGCGATGAACCAGGGGTGACCCTGACTTACCCCAATACCGTCATAGCGATCTTCGGGATAGCGACCGATCGCGGGAGCCAACTGGAGTTGGGCGCGATCACGCGATACTTTGTTGATGGGGAAGAGTGTTGCGAACGTCGATTTAAGAGCATGGGCACTGGCGAGGATGCGGTCATCGTTAGGCGACAAGTAACTGTTCTCGCCCAGGGCATGCAGCGAGGCGAGGACGACACCACTATCGAGATTACTCGACTTATAATCGAGGCCGCCGCTACGGTTGATGGTCTCCACGAAATATCCACGACCGGGGTC
>Ga0315273_10000991_pt1 | contig 31294 bp, 29 predicted proteins | sample YL17G02_0_MG_FD_205753 | JGI IMG/M metagenome (GOLD analysis project Ga0315273, IMG submission 205753) | Sediment microbial communities from Yellowstone Lake, YNP, Wyoming, USA - YL17G02_0 | ecosystem: Environmental > Aquatic > Freshwater > Lake > Sediment | place: USA: Wyoming | collected... | reverse complement strand
CGAAAACAGCCTCCGCTGGGTCATGGACATGGTGTTTCGCGACGAATGCCGGATCAGAACCGAGCACGCCCCCGCCAACTTCGCCACCCCCAGGCACATGGCCTACAACCTTGCCCGAAAAGCCCCGGGAAAAGCTTCAATCCGCCTCAAGCGAAAGACCGCATCATGGGACAACAATTACCTCGCCAGCCTCATCGCAGCGTAATATCCTTCACCCGATTCCCCTGGATGTATTCGTATTGCGTCAGGCCCTTCAGACACTTGAGGCGGTTGCCGACACTGGCGCAAAGCATGACAGCGTGGGGTCTTCTCATCTCTGCAAATGAACTTTATGACGAAGTCAACAAGATGGTGGTGGGAGGTAGCACGGGTTATTGCTTCTACACGGCCATTGGTAAAACCTGGCAGTGCGTCTGGACAAAGACGTTGGTTGACGGCCAGATCAGTGTCAAAGGCCTATTCCTCGGCGCCAAGGATTCGGTTCTGGCAGTGACTGGAGTGCCGGAAAATATGCCACCAGCCGTGGTGAGATGACGCTGCATGCCCCTAATGACAAAGGCACCGAGAAGGACTTCAAGCTTGTTCTGAAGTAACATATTCCAAAAAGGGCCGGAGCTTTCTCCGGCCTTTCTGATTCGCAATCGCTGCGGGATTTAGCAGCTGTAGTACATATCGAACTCTACCGGATGTGGTGTCATGCGGTAGCGATCCTGTTCTTCCTGCTTGAGCTCGATGTAGCTCTCGATCTGGTCTTTGGTGAACACGCCGCCCTTGGTGAGGAACTCGTGGTCGGCCGCGAGGCTGTCGAGGGCTTCCTGCAGGGAGCCGCATACGGTTGGGATCTGCGAGAGCTCTGCCGGCGGCAGATCATACAGGTTCTTGTCCATGGCGGGGCCGGGATGCAGTTTATTGGAAACACCGTCAAGGCCGGCCATGAGAATGGCCGAGAATGCGAGATAGGGGTTTGCGGTTGGATCGGGGAATCGAACCTCCACGCGCTTGGCCTTAGGGTTGCTGGTGTGCGGGATGCGGCAGGATGCCGAGCGGTTGCGTGAAGAATAGGCCAGGAGAACAGGGGCCTCATAACCCGGGACTAACCGCTTGTAGGAGTTGGTGGACGGGTTAGTGAAAGCGTTGAGAGCCTTGGCATGCTTGATCACGCCGCCGATGAAGAACAGGCACAGTTCCGACAGGTCGGCGTACTGATTGCCGGCCATCATTGGCTTGCCATCCTTCCAGATGGAGAAGTGGCAGTGCATGCCCGAACCGTTGTCGCCAAACACTGGTTTCGGCATGAAGGTGGCCGTTTTGCCATAGGCATGGGCCACGTTGTGGATCACGTATTTGTAGATCTGCATGTGGTCGGCGCACATGGTGAGCGGCTGGAACTTGGTGCCAAGCTCATGCTGGGCGGAAGCCACCTCGTGGTGGTGCTTTTCAACATCCATGCCCATTTCGCCCATGACGGAGAGCATTTCAGAACGCATGTCTTGGGCTGAGTCCATTGGGTTCATAGGGAAGTAGCCGCCCTTGGTGCGCATGCGGTGACCCATGTTGCCGGTCTCGTAGTCGCGGTCCGAGTTGACGGGAAGTTCGATGGAGTCAAGCTTGAAGCCGGTGTTGTAAGGTGAGGTTGAGAACTTCACGTCATCAAAAATAAAAAACTCGGCCTCGGGACCCACAAATATCGTGTCGCCGATTTTTGTCTGCTTCAGATAGGCTTCAGCGCGTTTGGCAATCATGCGGGGATCGCGGGCATAGCCTTCGCCAGTTGATGGTTCGAGAACATCGCAGAACACCGCCATGGTGGTTTGCGCATAGAAGGGGTCCATATGCACTGAGGTTGGGTCAGGCATGAGAACCATATCGGATTCGTTGATGGCCTTCCAGCCAGCGATCGATGAACCGTCGAACATCAATCCTTCGGCCCAGGCGTCTTCGCCCATCTGCGATACGTCCATGGTCAGATGTTGCATCTTGCCGCGCGGATCGGTGAAGCGCAGGTCGACGTATTTTACGTCCTTTTCCTTGATCATTTTGAGGGCTGCTGCGACGTCTTTGGTTTCTTTGGCCATTATGTTTTCCTCTTTGATTTATGGCGTGGGAATTATAGAGCTTCGGTACCGGATTCACCGGTCCGAATCCGGATGGCTTGTTCGATGTTAGAAATGAAAATCTTGCCGTCTCCAATACGGCCCGTTCGGGCGGCGTTCTGAATGGCTTCCACGGCGCGGTCAACAAAATCGTCAGCGATCACTATTTCAATTTTGACCTTGGGAAGGAAGTCCACGACATATTCAGCGCCGCGGTAGAGCTCAGTGTGCCCCTTCTGGCGGCCAAAACCTTTGGCTTCGGTCACGGTGATGCCCAACAGGCCAACTTCTTGCAGAGCTTCCTTCACTTCATCAAGTTTGAAAGGCTTGATGATCGCTTCAATTTTTTTCATGGATGTTCGAGCCTTGTGTTAACTTGGATTAACGATTGCATGGGCTATGCCAAGTTACTGCTATAGTAATATCAGTAACTTAGCTCCCTTCTATACAGATAGCGAAGCCCGTATTGCCTAGAAATTAAGCACACTGAATGTATTTTATGCAGAACTATCTTCTATTTGCAGGGACGGCCTTTATTGGCTTTGCAAACCCGCCATGGGCAAGAAGTTCAACCGGGCCGTGCTTGCGGATTGTCGCGGCCGGGTAGTCGGCAGGGTCATTGTCACCAGGCCGGGTGTGCATAGGGCCAACGGGACGCCGATCAAACCCGCGAGCGCGGCTCGGGCAGACATTTTAGGGGATACCGTCGACGCAGGTTGCACATAGCGTGCTTTCATGACCGCAGATACGAGCCTCTCCTGAATCGGGCGGCAGGAACATTAGTGAGGCCACCTGTTTGCTCGCAGGTCGTGCCATTCTATTTGCTTTTAGATTACGGCTGCACAACGTGTTGCAGGAGTTCCGTTGGATCATTGGCGCGAATTTCATCAAGCTTCTCGCGCAGCGTCATGATTTCGATCTCTGCCTTCAGGTGCACCTCATAGTCATGGGCCGCGTCCAGGTTGTCCTTTGCCGCCTTGACGTTTTGCGATATTATGATGACCGGTGCTTGTCTGGAAGCCAGCATCGACATGAAGTGATTGAGCCCGACGTAGGGGGGTCAAAGGTGTGGGCAAGCATTTGCAGCATTGAGGCCAACCCACGAGAAGTTGAAGAAATCGAAGGCAGTCGGCCAGATCCAGGAGCCACCAAAGCTTACCACCTCCTCGGCAAGGCGGTCGCCCAAGCTTAAGCCCTACTGGTGATCCTAGCAAGCATCATGGGTTATGGCCACCCGTTCAATGACCCGCTGTTTGCGAGGCGTCATATCCTCAAAACTCATATGGAGAAGTCGTGGTGCCAGCGGCTATACGGCCTGGTTTATTTGTGCTTTTATGAGTGCCGTCCTTTGATTCTTCAGCCCCCCAATTTAACCCAACTGCCGTCTGGCAGTGCCGCATAGTGTCTTGTAGGAAAGAGCTGCCATTCTAGTTCTCTGGAGATGCTTCCATGCCAAAACATAAAATCGCCATGCTCACCGCGGGCGGCCTTGCGCCGTGTCTTTCCGCCGCCGTCGGCTCCCTGATCATGGAATATACTAAGCTTGCTCCCAAGGCTGAAATCATCGGTTATCGTTCGGGCTACACTGGCCTGCTGAAGGGTGTTTCCATCAAGGTCACGCCAAAGGCACGCAAATATGCCCATGTGCTGCTCACGCATGGCGGTTCGCCCATCGGCAACAGCCGTGTCAAGCTTACCAACGTCAAGGACTGCGTGAAACGTGGCCTGGTCCCGGAGGGAAAGGACCCCCTTAAGGTAGCTGCGGACCAATTGGTGAAGGATGGCATCACGATCCTGCACACCATTGGCGGCGATGACACGAACACAACAGCGGCTGACCTTGCCGCCTACCTCGCCAGGCACGATTACAAGCTCACCGTCGTCGGACTTCCGAAGACCATCGACAATGACGTGGTGCCCATAAGGCAGACTCTCGGGGCATCGACGGCTGCGGAGCAGGGAGCAATTTTCTTTGAAAACGTCATCAATGAACAAAGCACCAGCCCACGCATGCTGCTCATCCATGAAGTGATGGGGCGCAATTGCGGTTGGCTCACCGCCGCAACGGCAAAGGTCTATCGCCAGCGTATCAAGTCACAGAAGTACATTCCTGATTTCAATCTTGGCATCGACCACAAGGAAATTGACGCGGTTTACGTACCGGAACTTGCCATTGATCTGGAGGCGGAGGCCGCCCGCATCAGCAAGTCCATGGACGAATTTGACTGTGTCACTATTTTCCTGTCCGAAGGTGCGGGCGTCAATGACATTGTGGCCGAGATGCGCGCCCGGGGCGAGGAACCGGAGCGTGATGCGTTTGGCCATGTGAAGATCGATAAGATCAATCCTGGCGAGTGGTTCGCAAAACGGTTTGCCAAGATGCTGGGAGCAGAAAAGGTGCTGGTGCAGAAGTCTGGCTACTTCGCGCGCTCGGCGGCTGCCAACAAGCAGGATCTCGCCCTCATAAAGTCGATGGTGAAGCAGGCCGTCAGGAGTGGCTTGAAGGGCGAAAGCGGCGTCGTGGGTCATGACGAAGACAAAAAGGGCATACTGCGGACCATCGAGTTCCCGCGCATCAAGGGCGGCAAGGTCTTTGACACGAAGAAGGAGTGGTTCTTGTTGATGCTGAAAGAGCTTGGCCAGCCTATCGGCAAGCCAGTAAGCCATGGCAATGATCACTGAGCTATTGTCACCACAACAGATGTATCGTGCTGATGAGCTTGCCTTCAGCGCGGGTATTGCCGTTGGGCAGCTCATAGAAAGCGCAGGCCGCGCAGTGGCGGATGAGATTGTGCGCCGCTATGGGGCGCGAAGAACCGTTGTTCTCTGCGGGCCAGGCAACAATGGCAAGGACGGCGCGGTCGCGGCACGTTATCTCAGGCACTGGGGTTGGCCGGTTGAAATCTCTGTGGCTGAATTTTCCGGCGCAGAACTTATCATCGACGCGCTCTTCGGTGCGGGCCTCAATCGCGATTTCCCCGCAGAGCTCGCGGGCCGCATCAATGGGGTTGGTGTTCCCATCATCGCAATCGATGTGCCGTCTGGCCTTGATGGAAACTCAGGACAGCCGCGGGGCGCATGCCTGAGGGCTGACCTCACCATCACCTTCTTCAGGAAGAAACCAGCTCATTTGCTGATGCCGGGGCGGGAACTGTGTGGCAAGGTTGTACTTGCTGACATCGGTATTCCGGCAGCAGTTCTGGATAGCATCAAGCCACAACTTTGGGAGAACTCCAAACCGGAGCTACGATCCCACGGGGCGGCAACTCATAAATATAAGAAGGGCCATGCCGTTGTCGTGTCGGGTCCGCGGCTCAGCACAGGAGCTGCACGCCTTACAGCGACAGCGGCCCTGAGAATAGGTGCAGGACTGGTCACCATCGCAGGCTCAGCAGAGGCGCTGCTAGTTCACGCTCAGCAAACCACAGCTATCATGCTCGCTTCCATCAGTGGAGCCTTGGATTTGTCGTTGCTCCTTTCTGACCAGCGCAAGAATGCCGTCTGCGTCGGTCCGGCTGCAGGCGTGAATTCGGGGACCCGTGGGTCGGTACGGGCCGTGCTTGGCAGCGGAGCGCGTACTGTGCTGGATGCAGATGCGTTAACATCGTTCTCGCAGAATCCTAACGAGCTCTTTGAATTAATTCGAGAAAACCCCTCAAGGCCCGTCGTATTGACTCCCCATGAAGGAGAGTTCGGACGCCTTTTCAACGATTTAACTCATAGGTCGAAGGCCAAGCATGAACGGGCAATCATAGCAGCACAGCGGTCAGGTGCGATCGTCATCCTCAAGGGACCCGACACAGTGATAGCCAGTCCCGACGGACGTGCTGCCATCAATATGAATGCTCCGCCAAGCCTCGCCACGGCAGGTTCAGGCGACGTGCTCGCAGGCCTGGTCACCGGCTTGCTGGCACAAGGCATGGAGGGCTTCGAAGCCGCCCGTGCTGCCGTGTGGATCCATGGGGATGCGGCCAACCGGCATGGTCCCCACGGACTTGACGCGGAACGTCTTGTTCAGATGGTATGATGACCATATGATGGACCATCTACTTCCTCTCCTAATCGGGGCTAACACTGCCCTCGGGATCAATTTTCCGTTGGGACGGTTTGCCATGGCGCTTGGTGTCAACCCCACACTGTGGGCCGCAATCAACGGTCTTGCGCAGATCATGTTCGCATTGTCTCTCGTCGTCACGGCGTTGCAGGATTGGGGCAAGGGTTGGAGCGATTGGCATTGTGCTAACCACGTTGGGCCAGGCCTTGCAGAACAGATAGTCTCGTCAATTTTCTTCCCTAGCATCCACCAAACCCCTCTGCTATAGACCGCGCCGGAATGCAGGTTCGTATCACGGGCCTGGCGCTGCATTGCGCGGACGTGGTGAAATTGGCAGACACGCAGGATTTAGGTTCCTGTGGGGAAACCCGTGGGGGTTCAAGTCCCTCCGCCCGCACCAATGCGTGATGGATGAAGTTTGGTTTAATTCGAAAACACGAGAGCGAAACAATGCAAGTTACAGAAACACTGAGCTCCGGGCTCAAGCGCGAATTCAAAGTGGTTGTGAATGCAGCCGAACTTGGCAAGGAGCTTGACTCTAAGCTGATTGAAATGGCGGGCCGCGCCAATATCAAGGGTTTCCGCCCGGGTAAGGTTCCTGTTCCGCATTTGAAGCGCATGTATGGCAAATCACTCATGGCTGAGGTGGTACAGAAGGCCATTGATGACCAGAGCAAAAAGGTGCTGGTCGACCACAACCTGAAACCGGCCTATCAACCCGAGGTCAAACTTCCCGAAGAAGAAAAGGAAGTGAATGCCCTCATGGAAGGCACCGGCGATCTGGCCTTCTCGCTCGCCTTTGAAGTGATCCCGACCTTCGAGCTGGCGGATGTATCCGGCGTTCAGCTGATCCGCCATGTTGTGGCTATTGGCGATGAAGAGGTTGACGAGGCCGTTGCCCGTCTGACATCGCAGTACAAGTCCTGGGAGCACAAGGACGGCAAGGCTGCTTCCGGTGACAAGGTGACGATTAGCTTTGTGGGGACGGTCAATGGCAAGGCCTTTGACGGCGGCACTGCGGAAGATGTGCCTTTGGAAATTGGCTCCGGCCAATTCATTCCCGGCTTTGAAGACCAGCTGACTGGTGCCAAGGGCGGCGATGAGCTGACGGTGAAGGTCACGTTCCCCGAGGCCTATGGTGTAAAGGAACTGGCAGGAAAGCCTGCAGAATTTGCTGTGAAGGTAACCGGCGTCGAGAAGGCAACAGATGTTGCGCTCGACGACGAGTTTGCCAAGAAGATTGGTTTTGAAGATCTCGGCAAGTTGAAGGACATGATCCGCAGTCGTATAGCAGCAGACCTTGAGGCGATGACGGCCATGAAGCTGAAGCGTGACGTGCTCGACGCGCTTGACGGGCTCTACAACTTCGAGTTGCCCGAACGCCTGGTGGACGCCGAGTTTGGCGGCATCTGGAACGCCCTTTCCAATGAGATGCAGAAGGCCGGCAAGAGCTTTGCCGACGAGGACACCACGGAAGAGGACGCGCGCAAGGAATACCGTGCCATTGCCAAACGTCGGGTGCGTTTGGGCCTGGTGCTCGGCACCCTCGGTGAGAAAGAAGGCATCCAGGTGAATGAACAGGAACTGCAGCAGTCGCTGATGGCGCGCGCGCGCCAGTTCCCAGGCCAGGAAAAGCAGGTGTTCGAGCACTACCGCAAGAATCCCGAAGCACTCATCGAGTTGCGTGGACCCGTGTTCGAGCAGAAGGTAGTCGATTTCCTCGTCTCCAAGGCCAAGGTAACTGAAAAGACTGTGACGCGCGAGACGCTTCAAGCCATGGTCCAGGACGATGATGAGGAAGGCGATACAGAAGCCAAGCCCACGAAGGAGGCCACAGCCAAGGTCAAGAAGGAAGATTGAGACCTTTAATTCATGAATAAGTGAGGGGTGGTACATAATCCACCCCTTTTGCGTTTTGCAGGTGGGGGCTTCCCGAAGCGGGAGTCGTCACCTATCTATAGGGCATTATTTGAATCATCCGAGGACTACTCAATGCGCGATCCCTTCGATTTTCCAACCACGGGCTCTTTCTGGCCATCGGTCATCCAACAGGAAGCCCGCGGTGAGCGTACCTATGATTTGCCGTCCCGTCTGTTGCGCGAACGCATCATTTTCATCAACGGTCCGATTGACGACAATGTCTCGGTTTCCATCTGCATGCAGCTTCTCTTCCTGGAGGCCGACAATCCCAAGAAGGAAATCGCCATCTATATCAATTCGCCCGGCGGTGTGGTGTCGTCCGGTCTTGCGATCTACGATACCATGCAATTTATCCGGCCGAAGATTTCCACCATCGTCATGGGCCAGGCAGCTTCCATGGGCTCACTGCTGCTGACGGCTGGTGACAAGGACATGCGATTTGCCCTGCCGAATGCCCGTGTGATGGTGCACCAGCCTTCGGGCGGCTATCAGGGGCAGGTCACGGATATTTTGATCCACGCCAAGGAAGTTGAAAGCCTCAAGAAACGACTTAACGAGATCTACGTAAAACATACGGGCCGCGACATTAAGGCCGTAGAGGAGGCCCTCGAGCGTGATAATTTCATGACAGCAGAGCAGGCAAAGGATTTCGGTCTGATTGACAAAGTTTTGGATAAACGGGCTGAAGTTAGCGATTCCAAGTAGTTACAAGAGGTTTATGAGGTCTGGTTGCCGCTTTTTGGCCCCAAAAATCAATTCTTGATTAACTCTCTCAGCGCATGCTGGAATGAGTCGAGCAATTTGGTCTAAGTTTGCCTTATTATTTGTGACGTTTGAGTGATATCTCGTTAAATCCATGGTATGCAAATATCAGGGTGATTGTTCAAGGAGAAAGCATGAGCAAGGCAAGCGCGGGCGACAACAAGAATACGCTGTATTGCTCTTTCTGCGGAAAGAGCCAGCATGAAGTCCGTAAACTCATTGCCGGTCCCACAGTGTTCATCTGCGATGAATGCGTGGAGCTTTGTATGGATATTATCCGTGAAGAGAACAAGTCTTCCTTGGTCAAGTCCAAGGACGGCGTTCCATCTCCCCAGGAGATCCGCAAGGTCCTCGACGATTACGTCATTGACCAGGTCTATGCCAAGAAGGTCCTGGCCGTTGCCGTGCACAACCACTACAAGCGCCTCAACCATGCGCAAAAGAACAATGACGTTGAACTGGCAAAGTCCAACATCCTGCTGGTGGGCCCAACAGGATCAGGCAAAACGCTGTTGGCCCAGACACTGGCCCGCATTCTCGACGTGCCCTTTACCATGTCCGATGCCACCACCCTAACCGAAGCTGGTTATGTGGGCGAAGACGTTGAGAATATCATTCTCAAGCTGTTGCAGTCGGCCGACTACAATGTCGAGCGCGCCCAGCGCGGCATTGTCTACATCGACGAAGTGGACAAGATTTCGCGCAAGTCGGACAATCCATCCATCACCCGGGACGTCTCGGGCGAAGGTGTCCAGCAGGCGCTCCTCAAAATCATGGAGGGTACGATCGCCTCCGTTCCGCCCCAGGGCGGCCGCAAGCATCCGCAGCAGGAATTCCTGCAAGTCGACACCACCAACATCCTGTTCATCTGCGGGGGCGCCTTTGCCGGCCTGGAAAAGATCATCAACCAACGCGGCAAGGGATCGGGCATAGGCTTCGGCGCCGAAGTGAAATCCGTGGACGACCGCCGCACCGGCGCCATGCTGCGCGACCTCGAACCAGAAGACCTGCTACGTTTCGGTCTCATTCCGGAATTTGTCGGCCGCTTGCCGGTGATCGCTACGCTGGAAGATCTGGACGAGGCAGCCCTCATTCAAATCCTGACCGCCCCAAAAAACGCCCTAATCAAGCAGTACCAGCGGCTGTTCGAGATGGAGGGGGTCAAGCTCACATTCCCGGAGGAAGCACTGCGCTCAATCGCCAAAAGGGCCATTGAACGCAAAACCGGTGCGCGCGGGCTTCGCTCCATTATGGAATTGATCCTCTTGGATACCATGTTTGACCTTCCGACTATGGACGGTGTGGAAGAGGTGGTGATTTCCAAGGAAGTCGTTGATGGCGACGCCAAGCCTCTGCTGATCTATGCCGATCGCGACAAGCAGGGCAATGCGAAATTGGCGCCAGCGTCTGCCTGAGGCCATTGAAAAGTTAAAGCCGAACCTCCATTTCTAATGCTAAGGTTCGGGGCTATTGGGTGAGTTAGTCCTGCAAACAAAGGCGTGAAAGTAGGTCGTGGCTCAAAGTTTGAGAGCGCCTAAAAAGCGGCCTAACCCGCGAAAGGAATAGATATGCCGAGTAAAGTTACCAAGGTCCAAGCCACCGAAAACGTTAAGGAAACGCTGCCTGTTCTACCGCTGCGCGATATCGTCGTTTTTCCGCACATGATCGTGCCACTCTTCGTGGGCCGTGAAAAGTCTATCAAGGCGCTCGAAGAAGTGATGCGTGAAGACAAGCGAATCCTGCTCGTGGCCCAGAAAAATCCGGCCGATGATGATCCATCGATTGACGCGATTTACGAGGTGGGAACCTTGGCCCAGGTCCTGCAGCTTCTGAAGCTGCCTGACGGTACAGTGAAGGTGCTGGTGGAAGGGACTGAACGCGCCAAGGTAGAGCGCTTCACCGATCATGCCAACTACTTCGAAGCCGAAGTGAAGCTGTTGCCGAGCCTCAACGCCAATGAGGCCGAGACGGAGGCGCTGGCGCGCACAGCAGTTTCCCAGTTCGAAAGTTATGTGAAGCTGAACAAAAAGGTGCCGCAGGAAATCCTGGCAACGCTTGGCCAGATCACCGACTATGCCAAGCTGTCCGATACGATTGCGGCGCATCTAGCCATCAAGATCGCTGAAAAACAGGAAATCCTTGAGATGCAGTCGGTGCAGGAGCGTCTGGAGAAGGCATTTGCTCTCATGGAAGGTGAAATCTCCGTCCTCCAGGTGGAGAAGCGTATCCGATCGCGCGTCAAGCGCCAGATGGAAAAGACCCAGCGCGAATATTACCTGAATGAGCAGATGAAGGCTATTCAGAAAGAACTGGGTGACGGCGAAGAGCGCGATGAAGTTGGCGAACTGGAACAGAGAATCAAGGATACCAAGTTCAGCAAGGAAGCCCGCGAGCGTGCTGATGCAGAAATCAAGAAGCTGCGCCAGATGAGCCCGATGTCGGCGGAAGCCACTGTCGTTCGCAACTACTTGGACTGGCTGCTCAACATTCCATGGAATGTGAAGAGCAAGGTGAAGCGTGATTTGTCCTATGCCCAGAACATCCTTGACCAGGACCATTTCGGTCTCGACAAAGTAAAGGAACGCATCGTTGAATATCTTGCGGTGCAGAGCCGCACCAACAAGCTGAAGGGCCCCATCCTGTGTCTGGTTGGACCTCCCGGCGTCGGCAAGACCTCGCTTGGCAAGTCCATCGCCAAGGCAACGGGTCGTGAATTCATTCGCATGTCGCTGGGCGGCGTGCGCGATGAGGCTGAAATCCGAGGTCATCGCCGCACCTACATCGGCTCCATGCCCGGCAAGATCATCCAGTCCATGAAAAAGGCCAAGAAATCCAATCCACTTTTTCTGCTCGATGAAATCGACAAGATGGGCCAGGATTTCCGCGGCGATCCGTCGTCGGCCTTGCTGGAAGTTCTTGATCCGGAACAGAACTCGACCTTCATGGATCATTACCTTGAGGTGGAGTATGACCTTTCGAATGTGATGTTCGTCACAACTTCGAATACGCTCAATATTCCGCCGGCTCTTCTCGATCGTATGGAAATCATTCGCATTGCCGGATACACGGAAGAAGAGAAGATGGAAATCGGCAAGCGCCATCTTGTGCCGAAGGTTATGGAAAACCATGCCCTCGACAAGAAGGAGTTCGAGATATCCGACGAGGCGATCTACGAAGCCATCCGCCGTTATACGCGTGAAGCAGGTGTTCGTAATCTTGAACGCGAGATCAACACGATTGCCCGCAAGGCCGTCAAGGATCTCATGCTGAGCAAGAAGAAGAAGATAAAGGTGACGCCTGATGTGGTAAATCAGTACCTGGGCGTGCCAAAATTCAAGCATGGTGAAGCTGAGCGTGAAGACCAGGTGGGTGTGGTTACTGGCTTGGCTTGGACCGAGGTTGGCGGCGAGTTGCTCACTATTGAAGCCCTCATGATGCCCGGCAAGGGCAAGATGACGGTGACCGGAAACCTGAAGGACGTGATGAAGGAGTCGATCTCTGCGGCATCTTCCTATGTGCGTTCACGGGCACCCCAGATTGGCGTCAAACCGCCGGTTTTCGACAAGAAGGACATTCACGTGCATGTGCCCGAGGGTGCAACGCCCAAGGATGGACCATCGGCGGGCATCGGCATGGTGACAGCCATCGTGTCGGTCATGACGGGAATTCCCGTACGCAAGGATGTCGCTATGACTGGCGAAATAACACTGCGCGGCCGAGTACTGCCCATCGGTGGCCTGAAGGAAAAGCTGCTGGCGGCCCTGCGTGGTGGGATCAAGAAGGTCATGATCCCGGAAGAGAATATGAAGGACCTGGCGGACATCCCGAAGTCGGTGACGGAAGGCATGGAAATCATTCCGGTGGCCATGATGGATGATGCCCTGAAGCACGCGCTGGTGCGTATGCCGGAGGCCATTGTGTGGGACGAGGAGGCTGAGGAGGCTGCCGCTGCAGCACGGGCGCTTGCCGACAAATCGGGCGAGGGCGCCCGGGCACACTAAGCCCGAATCAGTTCTGACAAATAATCAGCAGGCGGAGCATACAGGCTCCGCCTGTATCTTTTGGGCCATAACCTTAACCCTTTGTTCTGACTCTCAAATAAATTTTTCTGTTTCCACCCTTGCGAATCCCCGTGATTTTGTCGTTTCCTGTAACCACGGCATATCGAGAATAGAGTGTTCCTTCCCCCTTAGGAGCTAGGAGCGTAGTGATGAATAAGAACGAATTGATTGCCAAAGTCGCCAAGGACGCGCGCTTGACGCGTGGTGAAGCAGGCGAAGCCGTGGAAGCCACGATCGAGAATATCATGAAGGCGCTGCGCCAGGGTGACGATGTGCGTCTGATAGGCTTTGGCACCTTTACTGTGACGCGTCGCAAGGCCGGAGAAGCGCGCAATCCGCGGACCGGAAAAGCCATCAAGTTACCGGCTTCCAAGCGGGCAAAATTCAAAGCGGGCAAACTACTCAAGGAGGCAGTGAACGGCTAATACCTGACGGTACTTTCAGAACATGACTGCCCCGTGCGCCCTTAGAATCGTGCGGGGTTTTTTATGCCTTGCAAAGGCCAAATCATCTGGCTATGAAGCGCCAATCGGGAGATTAGCTCAGTTGGTAGAGCGCTTCGTTTACACCGAAGATGTCGGGAGTTCGAGTCTCTCATCTCCCACCATGCTTTCCTCAGAAAATTCAATATGGTGTTGACCTTACAGCGCCATTTGGCCCCTCAGCGCTACAAAAAGGTGCTCCAAGATGGGCCTCAGAATGCCAACATCAGCAAAGCGTAAGAAATCTAAACATTTTCAATTTAGGCAAGCAACCCCATCAGACATATTGAAGGCGAAAGGGAAGCTTGCCGCTCTTGGTGCTTACGTTAGGAGAGATGCCTATGAATCGAGCAACACACAAGTGATCCAGCGGCAGCAAAGAAATTTTACGCTGCGGCTTTGCTGATGTTGGCAATCCAAATGGGACATGTGGTGGCTCTTGCTTCGCGATGGTCCGGTTCTTACCCATAAGGAGAGGTTCGCAATAGCGACCGAGATGGGCTGGGATATCACTTCGACAAGTCCATTCCAGCCCAGGACATTGACATGTTGCTGTCTGCGCCGGTGTCTCCAAAAGAATAGGGCATAGGGATATTTCCGGCCGCCCTATCGAGCTGCCTGTGTGCGGGTTAGTTTGCAGGAGGATTCCGCAACGCCAGGAAGCGGTCTGCTAGCTCCGAAAAGCCATCGGCAAAGGCTGCGAGATGACGGCGGTTTTCCTTATCGGCATAAACCTCGGCACGGCCGAGGCGTGATTCAAACTGATCAATTATCCTTTCGTCATTGGCGGCTGTCGCAGCGGACAGGTCCTGCAGACGGCCAGCAAAATCACTTGCCATGGTCTGAATGCTGTCACTGGTGCGGTTTGCCACATCATCAATGCGTTGATTGACCTGTGTCGACTGGTTCTCCATTTGGCTTACTTGCTGGGTGAGTTGAGTTATGACTTTTTCAAGCTTTGAATCAAACACAAGGAACAATTCAGAAAGCATGTCCTGGCTCGATTTTCGGGAGCGTTCTATCTCTGCATCCAGGTGCTCGGCCTGCCGTTCGATCCGCTGGTTGGTTTCTTCCATGCCGACGGCCTGCCGCTCGGTGACGGCGGCAAGACTGTTCAGCTGGCTCTCCAGCCCTTGCAGGGCCACCGCAGTCGCCTTATCGGACTCTTCAAGAATTTGCAGAACCTCTTCCATCCTGGCTTCGTGCAGCTGGCGAGTAGGTCCCACCAGCACGCGGCGGATATCAGCAAGTGATTTTGCAGGGTCAATATCTTCTGTCAACGCGTCCAGCACCCTTTTGCTTAGGGCGGATTCGGGAAAAGTCCGGTCAGAGATTTTGTCTGGCGTTGTGGTGTATGTCGAGCGAACCGCACCGCGTGTACCATTTTTCACTCGCATGGCGTGCGACTTGGCTGAGCCGTCGTTCGTGACCGGGAATGAAACAGCCTGGGGTTTTTCGGTTGTTTCTGGGGCCATGTTAACCATTTCATTCTCCTTGAGTGATGTGTTTGTCGCAGGAATGAGATGCCAGGACTGGGTGTACTGTTTCACTCGCGGCAAAGAATTGGCAAGCACGTGTATTATTGATGCAATTGGTACTGGTCATGGCATTAACCGAGCAAGACCCATGCCAACTGGCTGCAGTTCCAATATCGATCAGTGTAAAGATTAAACCCACTTGTAACAGCTGCGAAAGCGAATCCTTAACCCTACTTTTGGGGTTTATCGGAGAGCAATCATCCAGTAGTTGGCTGACAATTGCTATATTTTGTATCTTTTGGAGACAAGCCATGCTGGATTCTCCAGTCGAACTCAGCAGAGGCGTTCGGCGCGATGGCTGGCGGGCAGGGTGGCTTTGCCGGTCAAGTCAGTAAACTGTCGCAGCACTGCCTCTTCGGCGGCGGATCTGATCCCTTCCTGGACCTTGCCGCCTATCTATTTACAAGGCCTCCGGCAAGCTACGCGGCCGTGACGGCCTGCCTTGCGACACTGCCACAGGACTTTTCGACGAAGTCCGTCCTCGATGCAGGATCTGGCCCGAGAACCGCAAGCCGGGAAGCTGTGGAGGCCTACCCGAATATTTCGGCTGTGACGTTTCAGGACAACAATGCGAAATTCTCCAAATTAACAAAACATCTCTTGGCGCAAAGCTCGAGTGCGGCGCTAGCAGGTTCTACAGGCCTCGAGGGCGACCTGCAGGCAAAGCTGGACTTGTCTCGGGCAGATATGCTGATCGCGGCCTATGCCTTAACGAACAGCCGTTGATAGATGCCGCAGAAGCCGAACTATAACTGTGGCATGTCGCCCTCCCAACGTTTATCTTGATTGAGACCGGAACAGCGCGGGGTTTTGCCCGGGTAGAGGCTGCACGCGCAGAATTTATTGACGCTGGGGCCCACATTCTCGCAGCCTGCACCCATGCTCGGAATTGTTCTGAGGTATCATCCGATAGGTTCCATTTCAGCGTCCGGCTAGCCCGCAGCCGCGAACACCTTCACGCCAAAAATGCTACAGTTGCACTTGAAGATGAGAAATACAGCAAAGTGATTGCATCACGCCATGCTGCTCACCGAGGCCGCGCCTGTATTCTAGTGCCTTTCGCTGTGAGCAAGCCGAGTATCGCCTTCAAGCTATGCTCGGAGCAGGGGTTTGCCGTGTAAAGCATTGCGAGACGTGACCATGCAGAATACAAGCGGGTGCGAAAGCTAGATTGGGGTGACGTGTTCTGAAGCCATAGGGGGAAATAATCAGTGGGCTTTGCGAAGATTAAGCAACAGGCCGTGGCGTGGGCAGACATCTTGACGGGCTGGCTGTCCTCACCGCAATTGTTTGCCAGGTGGGTGCCACAGCTCTCGCCGCTGTTGTGGCAAATCTGGTGATCCGGCAACTGCTCAGCAGGGTGCCTTTCCAGCGGGCGGAAGCAACCGAAGGTCCTGTGCTCAGGCTCCGGCGTTTTGTTTATTTATGCCGCAACCTGCTGTTCCCCCTCCTTACCGTCCTGGCCCTGGCGATCGCGGCCACGCTTTGCGATGTGGTTGTTCCGTGCTCATGGGTGGTTCGATTGGCCCAAAGCATTGGCGTGATGCTCGTCCTCTATGCGGCCATTGACCGGTTCATAGCCCACCCCATCCTCAACGCGGCCAGTCGCTGCATTGGCATTCCGGTGGCAGCCCTGCAGGTCATTGGATATCTTGACGATGTCACCCTGTGGCTGGACACACTCGCGTTCTCAGCCGGTAATATCCGGATTTCCGCCTTTGTGCTGGTGAAGGCCGCCATCTTCGGCGGCGTGCTGTTCTGGCTGGACCGGAGGTCGACCAAAGCTGGCCAAACGGTCACTCGCGAGCAGCAGGCCATCGACCTCCAGACACGTGAGCTGGTGACCAAACTAGAGCAAATTGCCGTCATCTTCATCGTCGGTATTCTTCTGCTGAACATTCTCAGGCTCGATATCACCGCGCTCGCGATTTTCTGTGGCGCCCTCGGCGTGGGTCTCGGTTTCAGGCTGCAGCAGATTGCCTCAAATTTCATCTCCGAAATCAGCATTCTTGTTGAATGGCCACTTAAGGTGGTAGACTACATTGAGCTGGAGGTCGGCAAGGCCGGCATTCTCAAGGAAATCAACATGCGCTCCTCGGCGCTGTCGACCTTTGACGACAGGGAAATCATGGTGCCGAACGAAAAGTTCAACACTACCCGCTTCTCTAACTTGACCAAGACCAACTCCCGTCAACACTACAAAGCTCGCTTCTACGTGGCCTATCACAGTGACATTCACAAAGTTCCTGCATTGATAGAAAAGGCAATTGTAAAGTTAGGCGCAGTCCTGAAGTTTCAGGGGCCCCCCAGCTGCCAGCTGACCGGCTTTGGCGGCTGGGGCGTCAACATTGTGGCCAGATACTGGGTCGCCAAGATTGACGTCGACAAGAACAGTTTCTCATCACAGGTTTATATCCTGATTTGGGACGCCCTTCAGGCCGTCCGCATTGCCATGCCCTACTTGCCACCAACCACTGTCCTCACCAGAAACACAATCCTCACCAGAAACACAGGGAAGAAACACCATGACCAGACAAATTATCTCCTCCGGATCAAGGTTTGAATCCGAAATGGCTTATTCCCGGGCTGTCGTGGAAGGCGACTGGATATTTGTGTCCGGTTCTACCGGCTTTAACTATGCCACCATGGAAATCTCTGGGGATGTGGCGGTGCAGGCCGAGCAGACCTTTCTCAATATCAAGGCGGCCATGGAAAGGGCCGGTTTCAGACTGGAGCATATTGTGCGGGTTCACTACCTGTTGCCCGATGCGGCGGATTTCCAGGCCTGCTTGCCGGTTCTAAAGAAGTATCTGGGCGATGTGCGCCCGGCGGCAACCATGTTCGTGGCAGGCCTCCTGGATCCGCGAATGAAAATCGAAATTGAGGTGACCGGCAAAAGGGCCTGCTCTTAGCTTGACAGGAGGGGAGGGCTACTCTATCCACCGCGTCATTGGATTGCGGGAGTAGCTCAGTTGGTTAGAGCGTCGCCCTGTCACGGCGAAGGTCGCGGGTTCGAGCCCCGTCTCTCGCGCCATTCAATACATTGAACAGGGCCGCCCGCAAGGCGGTCCTTTTGCTATACTAGGGCCTGGGCAAAGTCTTTCCCGTCAGCATCAGAGCTGCCGTCAAAAACGATCTTTTCGTGGAATTTGCCCTCTCTGGGTTGGAATCAGCGCCCCAACTACTATACATTCGAGCGAATTTGGGTGGGTTGCCTTGAGTAGCCCGGTGGAATTTGGATCACCCTGCAAAACTGGGCGTGAAACTATGCCGCAATGGTGTGCCTTGGGGTTGAAAAGCTTGCGATGCAGCGCGCGCTGCGCTACCACAAGGCTGATAAGGTTGCGCCGCGATGCAGGCTAAAATGGGGTAACATGACGGACCTATTGAAAGACTATTTGCCTATTGTCATTTTCATGGCTGTTTCTGCAGGACTGGGATTGGCGCTGATGATTGCTCCCATCCTGATCGCCGTGCGCAACCCTGACCCCGAAAAACTTTCCGCCTATGAATGCGGCTTCAATGCTTTCGACGATGCCCGCATGAAATTCGACGTTCGGTTCTACCTGGTATCGATTCTCTTCATCATATTCGATCTTGAAGTGGCGTTCCTGTTCCCCTGGGCCGTGAGCCTGAAACAGATCGGCATGCTGGGCTTCTGGTCCATGATGGTGTTTCTGGCGGTCCTCACCACGGGCTTTGTCTACGAATGGCGCAAAGGAGCACTGGAATGGGATTGATCGAAACGGCCCCCCCCGAGCAGCGCGAGTATTTCACCGACATCAATGCCGAGCTTGCCGATAAGGGTTTTCTTGTCACCTCGACTGATGACCTGATCAACTGGGCCCGCACCGGCTCGCTGATGTGGATGACCTTTGGCCTTGCCTGTTGTGCCGTGGAAATGATGCACACCTCGATGCCGCGCTATGACGTCGAACGTTTTGGCTTTGCGCCGCGCGCCTCGCCCCGTCAGTCCGACGTGATGATCGTGGCTGGAACTCTCACCAACAAGATGGCACCTGCCTTGCGCAAGGTCTATGACCAGATGCCTGAGCCCCGCTTCGTTATTTCGATGGGTTCCTGCGCCAACGGCGGTGGCTATTACCATTATTCCTACTCCGTGGTGCGCGGCTGCGATCGCATCGTGCCGGTTGACATCTACATTCCGGGCTGCCCGCCAACAGCTGAAGCCTTGCTCTACGGAATCCTGCAACTGCAGAAAAAGATCCGCCGTACTGGCACGATTGAACGCTGATTATGACAGACAGTCTTTCCGCACTTGGCGAACACATCGCACTAGGTCTTGGGCCCATTATAACGGGGCAAGTCATTTCTTTTGGTGAACTTACGCTGCATGCCAATGCCGCCGACATCAACACTGTTCTCACGTATTTGCGTAATGATTCTGAATGCCGCTTTGTTTGCTTCATCGATATTTGCGGTGCTGACTATCCTGAACGCGAAAAACGCTTCGACGTGGTTTACCACCTGTTGTCGCCCTACAAGAATCAGCGCATTCGTGTGAAAGTGCAGGCAGACGAAGATACCCAGGTGCCATCTGCCATCCCAGTGTTTCCAGCGGCCAACTGGTACGAGCGTGAGACCTTTGATCTCTATGGCGTGCTATTTTCGGATCATCCGGATCTCCGCCGCATTCTCACCGATTATGGTTTTTCCGGCCATCCCCTGCGCAAGGACTTCCCTCTTACCGGTCACGTCGAAGTGCGTTACGACGACGAAGCCAAGCGCGTGGTCTATGAGCCTGTAAAGCTCGTCCAGGAATTCCGTTCCTTCGATTATTTGTCACCTTGGGAAGGGACGACGTATGTTCTTCCAGGTGACGAGAAAGCAAAGGGGCCTAAGGGGTAGGTGAGTAGTAAGTTGTGAGGAGATTGATTTGAAGGTGTTCAATCGCAGTTAGTTCCTAACCGATACCTAAGAGTTTGGCAGTCGGCAATGCAAATTGCCGAGGAGGTATACAAAATGACGGGAGGTTTTCTCAAGAAGAAATATCTGGCACGACGAACTAAATACGCAGAAGTTCAGCGTCTATAGCTTCGAATGTTGCGGAGGATTATGGCAGAGAAAGTCGTAGATCGTTCGTGTAATTTTTGATATTTGCCCAAGGGTCTTTGAAAGAAACTGAAACACTTGTTGTCTTGTGAATGCGTTGGATTGCTAAAGAGAAAACAAATTGAGAACTTGTTGGAACAATAAGATGAACTTGGCCGCACATTGCGCTCGCTCGTTCGCTATTTATAGCGGAAGGCAGAGGGAATCTGACACTACTCGCGAGTCTTCCAATGACTGAAGCCACCGTTAGAAACTTCTCCATCAATTTTGGCCCGCAGCACCCAGCTGCACACGGTGTTCTCCGCCTGGTGTTGGAGCTTGATGGTGAGGTCGTCACCCGTGTCGATCCGCATATCGGATTGCTGCACCGCGGCACTGAGAAGCTGATCGAGTACAAAACCTATCTGCAGGCAGTGCCTTACTTTGATCGCCTCGACTACGTTGCTCCCATGAACCAGGAACATGCCTATGCGCTGGCGGTCGAGAAGTTGCTGGGCATTACTGTTCCAAAGCGTGCGCAGCTCATCCGCGTTCTCTATTCAGAAATTGGCCGCTTGCTGTCGCATCTGTTGAACGTCACGACACAGGCCATGGACGTTGGCGCCCTGACGCCTCCGTTGTGGGGTTTTGAGGAACGCGAGAAACTCATGGTGTTCTACGAGCGCGCCTCTGGCAGCCGCATGCATGCAGCCTACGTGCGTCCTGGCGGTGTCCACCAAGACCTTCCGCAAAAGCTGATCGACGATATCAGCCACTTCTGCGACACGCATCCCAAGATTCTCGACGACATTGAAATGCTGCTTACGGGCAACCGCATCTTCAAGCAGCGCAACGTGGATATCGGCATCGTGTCACTAGAAGAGTGCTTCAAGTGGGGCTTCTCCGGCGTCATGGTACGGGGTTCCGGCGCTGCATGGGATTTGCGCAAGGCCCAGCCCTACGAATGTTATGCTGAGATGGATTTTGACATTCCCATCGGCAAGAACGGTGACAACTACGATCGCTACCTCATCCGCATGCAGGAGATGCGCGAGAGCGTGAAGATCATGATGCAGTGCGTGGCATTGCTCAACAGCCCAGCTGGGCAGGGTGCCATCTCATCCAGCGATGGCAAAATCGTGCCGCCCAAGCGTGGAGAAATGAAGCGCTCCATGGAAGCGCTCATTCACCACTTCAAGCTCTACACCGAAGGCTACAAAGTGCCAGAAGGTGGGGTCTATGCCGCCGTGGAAGCCCCCAAGGGCGAGTTCGGTGTTTATCTGGTGAGCGATGGAACCAATAAGCCCTACCGCTGCAAACTCCGCGCACCAGGCTTTGCCCATCTCCAGGCGATGGATTTCATGTGCCGCGGCCACATGTTAGCCGACGTCTCAGCCGTGTTGGGCTCCCTCGATATTGTATTTGGTGAGGTGGATAGATGAGCGTACGCCGTCTCGATCCCATACAGCCCGCATCCTTCGCCTTCACGGCGGAAAACATGGTATGGGCGAAGAAGACCATTGCGCAGTATCCCGCAGGCAAGCAGGCGTCCGCGATCATTGCCCTGCTGTGGCGCGCCCAGGAGCAGAATGCCGGCTGGCTGTCGAAGCCTGCCATGGAATATGTGGGCGGGATGCTCGATATGGCCTTCATTCGCGTCTACGAAGTGGCCACCTTCTATACCATGTTCCAACTCTCGCCCGTGGGCAAGAAAGCCCACGTGCAGGTGTGCGGCACTACGCCTTGTATGCTGCGCGGCTCCGGGGACCTGATGAAGGTCTGCAGGAACAAAATTCACGCAGAGCCCCGCCATCTCTCGGCGGACGGCAATTTTTCCTGGGAAGAGGTGGAATGTCTCGGCGCCTGCGTGAACGCCCCGATGGCCCAGATCTGGAAAGATACCTTCGAAGACCTGACACAGGAAAGCTTTAGCAAGATACTGGATGACCTGGCTGCCGGAAAGTCGGTGACACCCGGCCCCCAGAATGGGCGCCAGTTGTCAGCTCCCATGGGCGCCCTCACGTCCCTCACAGACAATTCGCTTTATACAGGCGAGCGCACGTTCACCCGCGTTGAGGCGCCACCGCCGCCGACCCCCGCAACACCTGTGGCCGCTGCAGCTGCTCCGGCACCTGCCGCCGCAGCACAAGCGCCTGTTGCTGCAAAGTCCGCCGCAACCCCTGTGGCGTCTGCCGCTGCGGCTCCAGCCATCGTTTCTGTGACGCCATTGGCGGCACCCGTGGCTGCCGAGCCAGCCTTGACGCTGATTTCAAAGCCCACGGTCACGGTCGAGGCAGTCCCCAAGGCCGAAGATGCACGCAAGGATGCTGTTTCAGCGCCCAAGCCGGCCAAGGTCAAGAATCCGGATGGTTCGCCAGAGCTGCTGAAGAAACCGCGCGGCGGCAAGGGCGATGACCTGAAGCTGATCTGGGGCGTGGGCCCTGCTCTTGAGAAGATGTTGCAGAAAATGGGCATCTGGCATTTTCACCAGATAGCAAACTGGACGCCCACCGAACTGCGCTGGGTTGATAACCGCCTTGAAGGCTTCAAGGGACGTGCTAAGCGCGATGAATGGGTGAAACAGGCCAGGAAGCTTGCCAAAGGTTGGCGTCCGGACAATGCCGTGGGCGACAGGCCGAAGGGCAAGGGGTAAGTCATGTTAGCTGACAAGGACCGCATTTTTACCAACCTCTACGGCTTGCATGACTGGGGCCTGGACGGCGCCAAGAGGCGGGGTTGCTGGCTGGACACGAAATCATTTATCGACAAGGGCCGTGACTGGCTCGTCAACGAAATCAAGGCCAGCAACCTGCGTGGCCGTGGCGGTGCGGGTTTCCCCACTGGTCTCAAGTGGTCGTTCATGCCGAAGGTGGTTGGAGAGCGCCCGCACTATCTCATCGTAAATGCCGATGAGTCAGAGCCCGGCACTTGCAAGGATCGCGAGATCTTGCGGCACGACCCACATCTACTCGTCGAAGGTTGTCTGATCGCCGGAGCCGCCATGGCCTGCAGCGTGGGTTACATTTATGTGCGTGGCGAGTTCATTCGCGAGCGCGAGAACCTGCAAGCGGCCATCGACCAGGCCTATGAAGCCCGCCTCATCGGCAAGAATAACATCCACGCTTGGGATTTCGATCTCTACATCGCCCACGGTGCGGGCGCCTATATCTGCGGCGAGGAAACCGCCTTGCTGGAAAGCCTTGAAGGCAAGAAGGGCCAGCCCCGCATGAAGCCGCCGTTTCCGGCCAACGTCGGACTCTATGGGGCGCCGTCGACCATCAACAACGTGGAATCCATTGCCGTGTGCGGAACCATCCTGCGCCGTGGTGCCACCTGGTTCAATTCGCTCGGCCGCCCCAACAATGTGGGCACCAAGCTGTTCTGCATTTCGGGCCATGTGAACAACCCTTGCAACGTCGAGGAGGAGATGGGCATCACCTTCCGCGAGCTCATTGACAAGCATTGCGACGGAATTCGCGGCGGATGGGATAATCTCCTCGCCGTCATTCCCGGCGGCTCGTCGGTGCCTTGCGTTCCGGCCGCCCAGATCATCGACAGTCCCATGGACTTCGACTCCCTGCGCAACCTAAAGTCCGGCCTTGGCACGGCGGCCGTCATCGTCATGGACAAATCCACCGACATGATCCGCGCCATCGCAAGGCTTGCGGCCTTCTACAAGCACGAATCCTGCGGCCAGTGCACGCCCTGCCGGGAAGGTACCGGCTGGATGTGGCGCGTGCTCACCCGCATGGCGGAAGGTCGGGCAGAAAAACGTGAAATCGACATGCTGCTGGAAGTGTCATACCAGATCGAGGGCCATACCATTTGTGCGTTGGGCGATGCCGCGGCTTGGCCGGTGCAGGGCCTCATCCGCCATTTCCGCCACGTGATCGAAGAACGCATAGACCAGTATTCCCGCAACCCTGACCATGACGGCGCTGTGCGCCACGCGGCGGAGTAGACGAAATGCCTAAGATCAAGATAGACGGCATCGAGCATGACATCGAAAACGGCACCACCCTATTGCAGGCCTGTGAAATTGCTGGCGCGGAAGTGCCGCGTTTCTGTTTCCATGAACGCCTGTCGATTGCCGGCAACTGCCGCATGTGCCTCGTCGAGGTGAAGGGTACGCCAAAGCCGCAGGCCTCCTGCGCCATGTCGGTGAATGATTTGCGCCCTGGTCCCAACGGCGAACCACCTGAGGTTTTCACCCGGACTCTGCAGGTGAAGAAGGCGCGCGAGGGTGTGATGGAATTCCTGCTCATCAACCATCCGCTGGATTGCCCGATTTGCGACCAGGGGGGTGAATGCGACCTGCAGGACCAGGCGATGGCCTACGGCAAGTCGAGCAACCGTTACGTGGAAAACAAACGGGCGATTGAAGAAAAGTATCTTGGCCCTCTGGTGAAAACCGAAATGACGCGCTGCATTCAGTGCACACGCTGTGTTCGGTTCACCACCGAAGTGGGCGGCGTGCAGGAAATGGGTCTAGCCGGCCGTGGCGAAAACGTCGAGATCACCACCTATCTCAACCAGGCCATCACCTCCGAACTGCAGGGCAATATTATCGACCTGTGCCCGGTAGGTGCGCTCACGTCAGCACCGTATGAGTTCAAGGCGAGGCCATGGGAACTGCGCAAGACTGAAACTATTGACGTGATGGATGCGGTTGGCTCCAACATCCGCGTTGATGCCCGTAGCTCCGAAGTGATGCGAATCCTGCCGCGTACCCACGAGGACGTGAACGAGGAATGGATTTCCGACAAAACCCGCTTTGTATGGGATGGACTGAAGTCCCAGCGGCTCGACAGACCCTATATCCGCGAGTTAGGCAAGTTGCGTCCAGCCACCTGGCCAGAAGCCTTCGCGCGCGTGGCCCAACGGGTAAAGGCTGCTAGACCTGAGCGCATGGGCGTCATCCTTGGCGACCTGGTAGCGGCTGAAGAGGCCTTTTCCTGGAAGTCGCTGGCCCAGTCGCTTGGCATCAAGAGCATCGACTGCCGTCAGGATGGAAGTCCCCTTGGCGAGCAAGGTGGAAGGGCGGGATACATCTTCAATTCAAGTATTGCCGGCATTGAAGAAGCTGACGCCATCATGCTCATTGGCTGCAATCCGCGTCTGGAGGCTCCGGTGCTGAATGCCCGTATCCGCAAGCGCATCCAAAGGGGCGGCTGCAGCATCGGAGTGATCGGCGAAAAAGCCGATCTCACCTACAAGTACCAGTATCTGGGTACAGGCATTGAAAGTCTCGCACAACTTGCTGAGCACCCACATGCCAAGGCCCAGAATCCCATGTTCATCATCGGCCAGGGAGCCCTTGCAAGGCCAGATGGCGCAGCTATCTTGGCATTGGCCGCCAAGGCCGCCGCCGCGGTTGGCGTGGTGAAAGAAAACTGGAACGGCTTTAACATTCTCCACACTGCAGCAGGCCGCGTCGGAGCACTGGATGTTTGTGCGCTTCCTTCCGATCACGGCATGAACACCGCCGGCATCCTGGCGGCCGCCAAATCCAAGGCTCTCGACGTCCTCTTTCTCGGCGGCGCCGATGAAATCAGCACCGAAGGCTGGGGTGAAACCTTCGTGGTCTACATGGGAACCCACGGTGATGCAGGTGCACATCGTGCCGATGTCATTCTGCCGGCGGCAGCCTATACTGAAAAGGCAGTCACCTACGTCAATACCGAGGGTCGCGCCCAGATGACGGCGCGGGCCACCTTCCCGCCGGGTGAAGCCAAGGAAGACTGGGCCATTCTGCGGGCCCTTTCTGAAGCCTTAGGGGTCACCCAGCCCTGGAACAACCTCGCTGAGCTGCGCCGCGCCATGTATGCGGCCGCGCCCCATCTGGCGATCCTTGACCAGGTATTTCCAGCCGATGCCGCCATGCTTTCCGATCTTGGCAAGGGCGAAGGCAGGGCCAGCAATGAACCATTCCTGTCACCCGTTCGCGATTTCTACCTGACCAACCCCATCGCGCGCGCTTCGCGCACCATGGCGGAATGCTCAGCCCTCAAGAATGGCATCAAACTGCAGGCAGCTGAATAATGAAAACCATCGGCATCATAGGTGGCATGAGTGCTGAATCATCGGCGCACTACTATGCCCATATTAATGCCGGTGTGCGTCAACGGCTGGGCGGTCTGCATGGCGCAGAGCTCATCCTGTGGTCGGTTGATTTTGCCGACATTGCGGCAATGCAAGCCCGCGGTGACTGGGCGGCATCGGGACGGAGACTGGCCGATATAGCAGCACGGCTGGAGCGGGCAGGGGCGGATGTTATTATCCTGGCCACCAACACCATGCACAAGGTGGCCGCCGACATTGTAGCTGCCATCACCGTGCCGTTCATCCATATTGCCGATGCCACAGCTCACCGGATTCGCGAAGCTGGACTGGGTCGGCCGGGCCTGATGGCCACCGCCTTTACCATGGAGCAGGACTTTTACGTGGGGCGCCTGCGTGAAATGTTCGGGCTGGATGTGATTGTCCCTGACGAAGACGATCGTCGCGAGACGCACCGCATCATCTATGACGAGCTTTGCAAGGGCGCTGTCAGCGAGCAGTCCCGCAGGTCCTATGAAGCCATTGCGGAGCGTTTGCGAAAGCGCGGTGCCGACAGCCTCATTCTGGGATGTACTGAAGTTGCCATGCTCCTGAATGCCGGCAATGTGAACGTTCCTGTATTTGATACGGCCGTTATCCATGCCACAGCAGCAGTGAGTTTTGTATTGTCTAACTATAATCTGAAAGCGGCGGAGTAAACCATGCATGAGATGATGCTCCTGGTGGCTCTGCTAGTTCTGCAAAGCGCAGCGTTACTGATAGCCCTACTGATCGTCGTGTCGTTGCTGATTTATGCAGACCGCAAAGTCTGGGCCGCCGTGCAATTGCGACGTGGCCCCAACGTGGTGGGTCCGTGGGGTATACTGCAGTCCTTTGCTGACTTGCTGAAGTTTGTGTTCAAGGAAGTGATTATTCCCGACGGCGCCAACAAGGGCGTGTTCGTGATTGCCCCTATCGTATCGGCTACCCTGTCTCTTGCCGCCTGGGCCGTGGTGCCAGTGGCCGATGGCTGGGAGGTGGCCAACATCAACGTGGGCATTCTCTATCTCTTCGCGCTGTCGTCCCTTGGTGTCTATGGCATCATTATGGGAGGCTGGGCCTCCAATTCAAAATATCCGTTCCTGTCTGCACTGCGCTCGGCTGCACAGATGGTGTCCTATGAAGTCTCCATCGGCTTTGTGATCATCACCGTTCTCCTCTGCGCAGGCTCGCTTAACCTTACGGACATCGTGAACACCCAGAAAACCGGACTCGGCACCATGCTAGGCCTACCGAACTCCTTCCTGGACTGGTATTTCATCCCATTATTTCCGATGTTCATCGTATTCTTTGTGTCGGCCTTGGCTGAAACCAACCGGCCTCCGTTTGATCTTGTGGAAGCAGAGTCTGAGCTGGTGGCAGGCTTCATGGTGGAATACTCTTCCACACCCTACTTGTTGTTTATGCTGGGTGAATACGTCGCCATAACCCTGATGTGCGCCATGACCACCATTCTGTTCCTTGGGGGGTGGCTGCCCATCGTTAACATAGCGCCCCTGAGCTGGGTTCCGGGCGTGGTCTGGTTCATGCTGAAGCTGTGTTTTGTGTTCTTCATGTTCGCCATGGTGAAGGCCGTTGTGCCGCGCTACCGCTACGACCAGCTCATGCGCCTCGGCTGGAAAGTGTTCTTGCCCCTTTCGCTGGCCTGGGTGGTGATCACGTCAGCGGCCCTGGTGACCTTCGGGTGGCTGCCATGATCCTCAGTGCCTTCATTTTCCTGGTCATCGGGTTCGTCGAACTGATGATCGTCCAGACCATGATTTATCCGTCGCTGCGCTGGCGCTACGAGAAGGCCAAGGTCACCGCCAGCCAGGGCATGGACCCCTTGCGCATCATGACTTTCGTAAAGATCCAGAGCCTGCTCCTGATGCCTGTCGTGGGTTACTTCATGGGCAACTTCTTCAAGAAATTGTTTTGGTGAATAGAGATGAAACTTGAACAGGCCGCCCGTTCGCTCTTTCTAAAGGAATTCGCTTCAGCCACGTGGCTGGCGCTCAAATACTTTGTGCGCCCCAAGGCAACCCTCAACTATCCCCATGAAAAAGGGGCACTAAGCCCTCGGTTTCGTGGCGAGCACGCGCTGCGCCGCTATCCCAACGGCGAAGAACGCTGCATTGCCTGCAAGCTTTGCGAAGCCATTTGCCCGGCCCAGGCGATCACCATCGAGGCGGGCCCCCGTCGCAACGACGGCACCCGCCGCACCACCCGCTACGACATCGACATGGTGAAATGCATCTACTGCGGCTTCTGCCAGGAAGCCTGTCCGGTGGATGCCATTGTCGAGGGCCCCAATTTTGAATATGCCACGGAAACCCGCGAAGAGCTCCTGTTCAATAAGGAAAAGCTGCTCGCCAACGGAGACCGCTGGGAACGCGAAATCGCACAGAACATCGCGCTGGATTCGCCCTACAGATGATGGAGAGATAATCACATGATAGCCGCTCTCTTCTTCTATCTCTTCGCCAGCGTGGCCATAGCCAGCGCCGTAATGGTGATTTCATCGCGCAACCCGGTGCATTCCGTGCTGTTTCTTATTCTTTGCTTCGTAAATGCGGCAGGCCTTTTCATCCTCATGGGGGCGGAATTCCTCGCCATGATCCTGATAGTCGTCTACGTGGGCGCGGTCGCTGTTCTCTTCCTCTTCGTGGTGATGATGCTCGACGTGGATTTCGTAGAGTTGCGACAGGGCATGCTGAATTACATGCCGATTGGCGGCAGCATTGGCCTGATCGTGCTGGTGGAGCTTGCCCTGGTTGTTTTCTCCTGGGTGCTTTCACCCACAGCACTCAAATCGGCGGCATCGCCTCCGGCCGGCGGCGTCACCAACACCCAGGCGTTGGGCGAAATTCTCTATACCAAATATGTCTATTACTTCGAGGCGTCGGGCCTCATCCTACTCGTCGCCATGATTGGCGCAATCGTACTCACGTTGCGCCACAAGCAGGGTGTTAAACGCCAGGACGTTTCCGTGCAGGTCGCACGCAGCCCGGCAACGGCCGTGGAAGTTATCAAGGTCAAACCGGGGCAAGGGATTTAATCATGTTCATTGGCCTCTCGCACTATCTCACCGTTGCCGCCATCCTCTTCACCATCGGCATTTTCGGCATCTTCCTCAACCGTAAAAACGTCATCGTCATCATGATGTCCATCGAGTTGATGCTGCTCGCCGTCAACATCAATCTCGTGGCCTTCTCCACGTCCCTACATGATCTCGTCGGGCAGGTATTTGCCCTGCTGGTGCTGACGGTTGCCGCAGGCGAGGCGGCCATCGGGCTGGCCATTCTCGTAACCTACTTCCGCAACCGCGGCTCCATCGCGGTGGAAGACATCAACCTCATGAAGGGCTGACGCGAAAACCATGTATCAGGCTATCGTATTCCTTCCCCTTCTCGGCGCCCTCATTGCTGGCTTCGGCGGCACCCAGGTCTTCAAAAACCTGGGGTCCGATGCTGATGTCTATGGCGATCATGCATCGCATGCCCTCGACGACCAAGCTGCTCACACTCACGACGGTCATGGCCATGGCCATTATGTGGGCGCAGCCTGGCCGATGTATCTGACAACGGCTCTGCTGTGCGTTTCGGCGATGTTGTCCTGGGTGGTGTTCTGGGGTTTCCTGCCTGAAGGTCATGACGTGAGCGTTGTTGAAGTGCTGCGCTGGGTGAACTCCGGCGGGCTTGTCGCCAACTGGACACTGCGCATCGATGCGCTCACCGCCGTGATGCTGGTGGTGGTCAATACGGTGTCTGCCCTCGTTCATATCTATTCGCTGGGCTACATGAGCCATGATGAGCACCAGCCGCGCTTTTTCGCCTTCCTGTCGCTCTTCACCTTTGCCATGCTCATGCTGGTGACCTCCAACAACCTGCTGCAGATGTTCTTTGGTTGGGAGGGGGTGGGGCTTGCGTCCTATCTGCTTATCGGCTTCTGGTACACTCGCGAATCCGCCAATGCTGCTGCCATTAAAGCCTTCGTCGTGAACCGTGTCGGCGACTTCGGCTTTGCGCTGGGCATCTTCGGCTGCTTCTATATGTTCCAGTCCATTGAATTTGACACTATCTTTGCCGCCACCCCCACAGCGGTCGGCAAAACCATGCATTTCCTGAGCTGGGATTTTGATGCTCTCACCGTGCTGTGCCTGCTCTTGTTCATGGGCGCCATGGGTAAGTCTGCACAATTCCTGTTGCATACCTGGCTGCCGGACGCCATGGAGGGCCCGACACCCGTATCAGCCCTTATCCATGCAGCAACCATGGTGACAGCCGGCGTATTCCTGGTGGCGCGCATGTCGCCGCTGTTCGAAATTGCTCCTCATGCCAGGGAATTTGTTGTCGTGGTCGGTGCAATCACCGCCTTCTTTGCGGCGACCGTTGGCCTTGTCCAGAACGACATCAAGCGCGTGATTGCCTATTCCACCTGTTCGCAGCTCGGCTACATGTTCGTGGCCTTAGGACTTGGCGCTTACGGCATTGCCATCTTCCACCTGTTCACCCACGCCTTCTTCAAGGCTCTACTGTTCCTAGGATCCGGTTCGGTCATCCATGCCATGTCGGGCGAGCAGGACATGCGGAAGATGGGTGGGCTTGCACCCCATATCCGCAAAACCTGGATCCTGATGATTATTGGTAACCTGGCGCTGACTGGGTTCCCGCTCACGGCGGGATACTATTCCAAGGACGCCATCATCGAAAGCGCCTTCGCCGGACATAGTTCCTTTGCCTTCTCGTTGCTGGTTATCGCGGCCTTCTGCACATCCTTCTACTCCTGGCGGCTTGCCTTCATGACCTTCAACGGCCCCTCACGCGCCGATACCCACACCCTTGAGCACGTGCATGAGAGCCCCAATGTGATGCTGGTGCCGCTCTATGTGCTGGCTGCCGGTGCCCTGGCTGCCGGTTTCCTGTTCAAGGATTACTTCATCGGCCGTGACGAAGCGCTGTTCTGGGGTTCTGCGCTATACCGTGCGCCAGAGAACGAGATCGTCCATGCGATCCACAAAGTTCCTTCCTGGGTATCCTCTTCGCCTTTCGTCGCCATGGTCTTAGGCTTCCTGCTCGCCGTCCAGTTCTACATCCGCAAAACGTCGCTGCCGCAGAAACTCGCCAACATGAATTGGCCGCTCTACCAATTCCTGCTCAACAAGTGGTATTTCGATGAACTCTATGACTTCCTCTTCGTGCGTCCGGCCATGTGGCTGGGTCGCTTCCTGTGGAAGCGCGGGGATGGCACCGTG
>Ga0315273_10000990_pt1 | contig 31295 bp, 26 predicted proteins | sample YL17G02_0_MG_FD_205753 | JGI IMG/M metagenome (GOLD analysis project Ga0315273, IMG submission 205753) | Sediment microbial communities from Yellowstone Lake, YNP, Wyoming, USA - YL17G02_0 | ecosystem: Environmental > Aquatic > Freshwater > Lake > Sediment | place: USA: Wyoming | collected... | reverse complement strand
GCTCCTTGTAGTTGTAAATCTCGCCGTTGAAGACGACGCATACGGTGCGGTCCTCGTTGTAGATGGGTTGCTGGCCGCTCTTCAAATCGATGATGCTCAATCTCCGATGCCCAAGGGCCGCCTTGGAATCTGCGTGGTATCCGCAATCGTCCGGTCCCCGATGTGTCAGCTCCGAGGTCATCCGAACGATGACACGTTCTACGTCGGGTGGCGTCTGGTCCGGAAAATGAATCCCTGCAATCCCGCACATATCGTTTACGTCTCCTGCCCGAGCGTCGCTAACGAAACCGGGGGGTCATCACCGGTGCGACGGGGGATATCTCATTTCCCCGTTGACCGATCGTGCTGCCACATGACATCCCGGTGTCCCGAAATGAACTTCCACCACCCGTGGAGGACGGCGAGGTTGATCGTGAGAAAGATCCCCATAAACCGGACGGGACGCCCCGTCGGAAACCGGGGGGAAGCGATGGACGGCGCGACGTTCGAGAGCGCCGCCATTGCGATCGAGAGTAAAGCGGCAACACCCGCGACGAGGTAGGCTCCTCCTCTTGGCGCCAGGAATACAAGGGAGCCCGCCGAGAGGATTAGGAAGACAGGCACGAGGAACCGGACGACTTTGTGCGAGAAAAGGAAGAAAGAGTACGACGGGAAGCGGAAAGGGTTCAGGAGATGACGATTCCTCCAAAGAGCCCTGAGAGTCCGGTTCGTGATCCGGGACTGCCGTCGAAACTCACTCTCGAGATTCTTCCCCGAATTTTCCGAGCAGTAGGCGTCCTCGGCGAACACACACCGGTATCCCTGGTCGATGACGCCGAGCGGTATCACGAAATCGTTGATGTCGTCCTCCTTCAAGGTACGGTACAGGGACTTCCGCATCGCAAAAATGGCGCCGTCCGCCCCGACGCAACAACCCCATTCGCTCTCGCCTCTTTTAACGAGATGCTCAAGGGCTGTGTAGGCATTCGTCGCCTCGGTGACATTCCCTTCTTCCATCATGATGTACTTCGTGTATCCCGTCACCAGCCCGACATTCGGGTTGTCGAAGTAACGCGACATCTTCAGGATCGCGTCCGCCGGATAGATGGCGTTCGCGTCCGTGAAAACAACGATCTCCCCTTGGGCAAGTTCGATCGCCCGGTTCAGACCGGCGGTCTTCCCCCGTCTCGTCTCCTGCACGATCAAACGAACACCATCTTTCTCGAAGGCACGGGCGATTTCATCGGTTCGGTCCTTCGAAGCATCCGACACGACGATGACGTCGAGAAACTGTCGGGGGTAATTCGAGGATAGGACATTCCGGATTTTCGTCCCGATGACATTCTCTTCGTTATAGGCCGGGATGATGATCGTAACGGTTTGCGTGTGCCCAACCCGCCCCTCGTCGGGAACCGAACTTACGCCCTTCTTCCGTTTCATCGCGGCAAGGAAGGAGACGATCGCGGGGAAACCGAGGTAAGCATAGAAGGTTCCGTATACTCCGACCCAGAACAGAAAGACGCTGATATTCGAGTCGCTCATTCGGGCAGGATGCTTGGGTGTTCAGCGCTCCATCAAGTGGATGTACAAATCAATGTAATGCTTCACCATGTCCTGAAGGTCAAACTTCTCTATTGCCCGCTGACGGGAACGTCTGGAGAATGAGATCCTCATTTGATCGTCATCGAGAAGCGCCTCGATGGCGCTCGCAAGTGCGGCGGGATCCCAGGGAGGAACCAGGTAGCCGGACTTCCCGTCCTCGACGACCTCCAAAATGCCGCCCACGCGACTCGCGACGCAAGGCACTCCGCAGGCCATCGCCTCCGCCAGAACGAGTCCAAACGCCTCGTTCCAGACGGAAGGGCAAATACAAACGTCCGAGGCCCGATAAATGTCCTCGGCATCGCTCCGTTGTCCCAGATACCTGATTTTCGAATCCAACCCTCTCTCACGTATGGAACGAATAATGCGCTCCTTCAAAATTCCATCGCCGGCGATCAGGAAGAGGAAGTCCTCCCTTCTTCCGCAGATAGCCGTTGCCGCCTCCAGCAACGTATCCAACCCTTTTTCGGGAATCAACTGTCCGACGTAGGTCGCCACTTTCACCCTTTCGTCGCGAATCCCCAGTTTTTCGCGATAGGATCCCTTTGGTTGGGCTGGGGAGAACCGGTCCAGGTCGACCCCGTTGTATACAGTTCTCACCCTCCCTGTATCGATGCCGCTGGATACGATGCGGCCGGCCACGTACTTTGACACGCCGACGAATAGGTCAATCGGTCTCGACAGCAATCGTCGCCGAAGGAACTTTATCCTTTGGATCATCCCATTCCGGGAAATCGTCCCTGCCTCAGCCGAATCGCTGTTATGTACCGTAAAAAGGATGCGGCTCCCGACGAGGTACTTGAATAACCCATACAGAGGACTGGTGGAGGGAGTAAAGTGGAAGTGGACGACTTTGGGGCGGTAGCTACGAAGGATCCGGGTTACGGTAGGAAGATCGATAAATTTCTCCTGAGGCCGTGTATCGAAGTCAACACGGGAGATTGAAAACCTGCGTCGGACATCTTCGCTCATTCTTTCAAAAAACAGGAAGCGAACCCGGAGATTCCGTTCCCGACATCTTTCCGACAATCGACAGACGAAATCCTCGAAGGAACCCCGTTTGTCGGGATGGATCGACGCGCAGAAAAGGATGTCTACCACGGGTTCAGGCATGAATAGATAACCGAATGTTCAGAAATATCTTTCAAGGATTTCGCATCGATTCTTCCAGCATGGGGACCGCAACTCCCATGATCTGGCCAACCCCCCGTCCCCGGCATTTGCGAAGGGTTCCATGGGATGGCACATCTTCATTCCGCCATCCGGATTGATCTGAAGCCCGAGCCAGGAACAACATTTTTTCGCCTTCCGTTGATATTGTTGTGTTCGTATTTTTCTTCTCAAACCTTTCGGGTCTGCGAAATAGTGCCGGATCATGTCGATGTTTTCAGCAGTGTTGAGTACGGGATAACCGTCAGCCTTCAGCGATTTGATCTTACCGACCGAAACATCGAGAGCTTCCAGATCCTTAATCCATAAATCATTGCTCTCGAACCAATTTTCATCCTGAAATTGTCCGGAGTAATAGATAGGTTCAAGGGCTTGGTATAGGACCCCCTCCGCACCCAACTCTTTTGCCAACGGAGGGATGTTTACAATGTCGTGGAGGTTGAGGCTCATTATCGCCGTCTTGAGTCGAACCACTGTATCTCCCCCCTGGATCCTGTTCTGCTCCACCAGCATTCGAACCGCATTCCGGGCTTTTTCATGAAAACCGGCTCTGCCTCGGATCTTGTCCTGGACATCCGGAGAACTGCCATCCATCGATATGGTAACCCGTTTGACACCACTCCTGATCAACCGCTCGGCGATTGCTGAGTCGACAGCGTACCCGTTCGTGAGGAACTCCACCCAGAATCCGTTCCGGGTCGCATGCTCCACGATCGAGAGGGCGTCCTTTCGAACAAGCGGCTCTCCACCGGTAAGAGTCAAGAAGACAGGTCCGAGCCAATGTCGTAACTCACCAAAGACATTCCCCCATTCCTTCGCAGTGAGTTCCCGCGGATTTTTTTCGAGCTTATAACTGTGGCAGTGGAGGCATTGGGCATTGCAGGAGTTCGTCAGGACGACTATGACGGTTGACGGTTTGGCGATTGAGGTACGGGACAAGAAAGAGAGTTCTTGTAGAGCGCGGTTTAAATAGTGTTGGATTCGAAATTCAATCATTTATATCTTCTCTTAACGTTCTTAATTTTCTCAACAAACGATGGCGGAAAAATAGAGAAAATACAATAAATAATGCTACCTACTTGGGGATAAAAAGTAATAGATTGTATTAAATATCGCCTGGCCATTGCATAATCGCCTTTCGAAAAAAAGAAATAGCCATATAAACGATAAATATCAGATTTTTTCCTTCGTATATTCGCTCGCCCCAAGCGCTTTCTTAAATCTGGATACTTGTTTTCTATAAGGTAAAGATTTTTTAAACCTCCATCGAATAGATTTATTGCAGTTCGACTAAGGCTTTTTTCCGTCACCCTAACATTAACAAGCACTTCATCGAGGAGATGGATTCTGAATTTAAGGACTATGCGCATCCACAAGTTGTCGTCCTCAGCGGCGATCAGGCTTTCTTCAAAGTAACCTATTTCTTGAAAAACTTGGCTTCTTACCATGACCGTTGGGAGTGCCACATGGCTGTATAAAAATATGTTTTTTACGACATCTCCCTTCATGAGCCTTTCCTTTTTCACAAAAGTTGTTTTCCTGAAACCAGTGGTGTCGAAAACCCGATGTTCGGTAAATACCAGCATCAATTCTTGATCAGCATTAAATACCTTTAATTGCTTCTCAAGTTTTTCAGGTAACCACAAATCGTCAGCGTCAAGGAAGGCAATAAATTCCCCACGTGCTCTTCGGATGCCGTAATTTCTGGCTCTGGCCGCACCTTGATTTGGTATATAATAATATCTGACTTGGGGAAAATTATTTCCAATAACTCCCCCAGTGTTATCAGTTGACCCGTCATCAATTACGATTATTTCATAATCTGTACACGTTTGGCGAAGAACACTTTGTATCGACTCGCCAATGAATACACCAGAATTGTAAGTAGGTATAATGACGCTTATCATATAACTACCTTATTCTTGAGTTATAATTTAACATAATTATATGCAGTGATGATCATGCTGACCTTGGGATGACGATGTGATCCCCGCACTAAAGACCTCCACTTACTTGATTTGGACACGTACCCTGATGTCCCTCAATATCCTTCTGTAGTTTCCCTGAATCAGGTGGCTCCAGAAAAAAGGATGGAACTTCAGGAACAGCGTCCAAAATACTTTCAATACCTTGGGCATTCTGTCTCGCCCGTTGTACGGACCAGGGATATTCCTGAAGGCGCACCAGACCCCGTCGAGGCAATAATCCAGGGATGCGGCCTGGTTGGTCTGGTACAACACTCCCGAGAACGACATCGCATCGCCGAGGTACTTCCTCAGGAAAGAGACCCTGTCCCATCCTCGCAAGTAGATTCGCCAAAGGAAATATTGGTTGCGGATCCGTAAAAAGCATTGTAGCGGCGCAGTATTACTCCCGGTGGCTCGGGAGTTTTTATGGAAGATTCTCGATGTGGGATCGACAGCGATTCCGAAACCCTCTCTGGAAGCGCGCATGCAGTACTCGGCGTCCTCCGCATAAGCAAAGAAACGATCGTCTAGCCCGCCCAGCTTCTCCAGAACGTGCCGTTTGATCAAGAGGGCCGTCCCCCAGAGGCTATAGTCCTTGGACCTGTCTGCATACCGGTCGTGCTCCTCTTGCGAGAAATTGATGATGTTGTATGTCCCCCAATCCACGTAACTGAGGTAAAACTGAATCGAAGCGGGATCCTCGTGCCAGTGGATGACCGGACTGAGAAGGGCGATGTCTGGTGATGATTCCGCTTTCGCCACCAGTTTCGCAAGAGTGTCCGGTTCGATAATCGTGTCATTGTTGAGCAGCCAGACATATTCCGCCCCGTTTTCGAGGGCATGCCGTATCCCGATATTGTTCCCGCCAGTGAATCCCAGGTTGTCCCGATTTTTAATAACGGCCAGATCAGGAAAGCCTTTCCTGATGGCAGGAACGGATCCGTCAGTTGAGCCATTGTCCACAACAATCGTATTGAAATTCGAATACGAGGAGCGTTGGAGGGAGTGCAGACATTGCAGGGTATCCTCCTTGCCGTTCCAGTTCAGGATGATGATGGTTACCAGGGGAACATGGGTTGTTTCAGGCATGGTGATGACTAGGGGAGCATTTTCCTGAAGAATTTCAAAGTTATAGCAACCTTTTCCCCAAGCTTCATCGGGGTCGGTGTACTATATTCGAGTTCCTCCATCATGGAGTTGACCATTTTCCCTACTACGACCTTCCCACACGTGTTCCTTATATGGTAAATGGCGTTCTTCCGAATGTCCTCATATAACCCCCGGTTTCGGATCAACTCCACCACGGAGGCGGCGTATTCCGACGGCGAGTCGCAAATCATCGCATTGTGGCGGTGAACAAGGCCCATTCCTTGGGCGCCGATGGAGGTGGTAACGACAGGAAGCCCCCGGGACATCGCCTCTCCGACCTTTCCTTTCATGCCGGCCCCGAATCGCAAGGGTGCGACGGAAACGCAGCTGTTTCTGAAAAAGGGATCGAGGGACGGGGCGAAGCCGGTTACCTGGATGAAATCGCTCTGGAGGCGCCGGATCTCTTCCGGGGGGTTGCTTCCTATAATGGTCAACTTGCAATCCGGTACCGCCACCCGGATCGCGGGGAAAATCTGTTCGCAAAAGTGGAGCATGGCGTCCACATTGGGATCGTGGCTGAATCCTCCAACGAAAAGAAGGTTCCGGTTATCGTTTTCTTGCGGGCTCATCACAGGATCATGGATGTTCGGGATCGTCTTGATGTTCAGCACCGGACAATCGTTATTCAGGACCTCCCCATCTTCATTCGTTACCGTCACGATCACATCGGCTTTCCTGTATGTGAGTAATTCTTCACTCTTCGTTTTTTCCGCGACTGAAAGATCCTTCGGGTTTTTCGTAACCAGGTATTTCGAGAAGGCCCTGCGGTAATGAATGTCTACGGTGTCGACAACCACGTGACACTTCGGCTGAAGGAATTTTATCCTCGGTATGTAGTAGTCGGCGATGTAATAGAACTCTATGATCGCGGCCTTGAATTTGTACGCAAGCAGGACCTTCACCAGCGAGTAGTCTTTGACGTGGGTGACAATGTTCAAGTTCGCGAGAGCGGCGAGATAGCGTGCCTCTTCTTTTTGCCCTTCCCCCGTTTCCTCCTGAGCAAGAAAAACGATCTCGTGATTTTCGGACAGGATCTCCAGGAATCGGTACATCCGTAAATCCCCGGAATATCTATCGAAACGCGGCAGATACGGTGAAATGAACAATATCTTCGGTTTGGATTTTCCGATCATCTCATCGGACTCGAATGGATCGATTCCGAATATTTTCTGAGGTGACTGTTGCAGATCTTCCCCCTGTCATCATCCGTCAGGAGGACATGGGTCGGAAGCGTCATCAACGTGTTGGCGATCCGTTCGGCCCCTGGGCACTCAAACCCTTTGAAATACTCCCGGAGTTGTTCAATCCGGTTCACGGAGTCGGGATACATGGGGCTTACTCCCAGGTCTCCATACAGTCCGCACGCCCGGGCTTTGCCATCCGGGTCGTTCGCATAAATGGGGAACCGGAGGTACGGGAGGTCCTGGGAATAGATCTTCCTCTCCTTTCGCAATGCAAACGCCTCCTTGAAATGGCGCCCGTTCAATATCCGACAACGGTTGTATTGCTCCATCCTTTCCCGCCAGGAACCAAGCACCGCCGCCTTGAAGTTGCTGAGTCGGTTAACGGGAAAGTCGGGATCGAACTTCGTTTCTCCGATCCCAAGGAAAGGCAAGCCGTAAGGGATCCAGTACAGGAATGGGTTTAAAAATACTTTCGTGAAGAAGGCTTCGGCTACACTCCTTGCGCATTCCCCGAACGTCTCTCTCTCCAATTCACGGTGGAATTTTCGGATGCTCGTCGCAATGTCCCCAGACGATGTGAGGATGATTCCCCCGGAGCCGCAGCTGATGTTTTTCCCCCGACCCAGGCTGAAAAACCCGACGTCCCCGAGAGTTCCCAGTTTCCGGCCATCGTGCTCCACCCCCATGGCCTGCGCAGCATCCTCCACGAGGAAAATCCCCTTCTCCTCGCAAATTCGTCTGGTCCGATCCACGTCGGAGGGTATTCCGAACAGATGGGTGGAGACAACGCAGAGGGTATTATTGTCCGCACGACGCTCCAACTGGGGATAATCGAAATCCAGCGTTTCCGGATCCACATCGCAGAGGGCGATCTCCAAGCCGGATTTCACGATCGCGGACGGGACCGAATAGCAGGTATAGGCTGGGATCAGCACCTTCTTCCGGGATCGAAGCAACGAAAGCCCCTTGAGGATCAGAACGAGCGCCGCTTTGCCGGAGGAGGCAAGGAATACGAATTCGGAACCGAAATATCCCCTGATCTCGTCCTCGAACTTTCCGAGATAGCCGTCGCCGAAGAGCCCAGATATGCCGCGAAACAAGTCCCGGGCGGATACGGGAGCGGCGGCCGGGGGAATCGTTTTGCCAACTTTCAAGGAATGTTTCGGACGATGCGGGGGCCGAGGAGATTGGTCAGGGATACCGGCAGTTTCTTCCAGGTCCCAATAGCGAATCGGTATTTGGGGTTGTGGGGGTTGATCTCCGGCATCGTTCCGTTGTTCGCGATCCAGTAATGCCAGTACATCGGGTAAGACACCGCGCCCCACTGTTCCTTGAACCTGTTAGTACTCTCCCCTATTGTGGAACGTCCGAAATCGAACACGCGGAATCCCTGGCTGCAAGCGAATTCAAGGCAACTCCAGTACAGGAGCATGTTCGGGCTCAAAGAGTTGTATCGCCGCAGGGAGGCCCCCCAGGGAATCTCCAGCCTATCTTTAAAGGCAACCAGGAATCCTGACGCCATCGGCACCTTCCCCTGGTACACGGAGCAAATCCAGGCGGATTCCGGGAAATGTTCCAATATTTTCCGAAAAAAATATTTCGGGTATACGGGAGTGCCGAGGTCCCTCATGCAAACGGAAAAGACGTTATAAAAGCTGTCGAGTTCATCCTCCCGGCCAACCCGTACGGTCATCCCTGCCTTCTGCGGCCTGCGGATCTGGCTACGCAACTTGGAGGGGAAACCCTTCCACAATTCCTCTGGTGAGGAATGCAGCGCAAGCCGCATCGAAACTTTGGAGGTCCTTACTGGAAATCCGTTGCCCAGCGGTTTTTCCTGCCGGAACTCGATATGGCTGACACGGGATTGGCGGGCGATCCGCACCGCTTCTGCGATGAGGAGGTTCCTGCTTTCCTCGTCATCCGCACAGACGCCCCCGTAATTGAAGTACGGCATGGACACGATGAAATTTCCGAACATCATGCTTTTCATGTGGACCAACGGAAGAATCCCGCGGATCGCTCCCCCGTCCCTCACGCACAACAGATAATGGCATTTGTGACCAAAGCACTCCTCGATGACCGAACACCACCGGTACCCATGATAAAGGGAGACCCATTCCGCCCTTCCGATGTATTCTTCGATCGCGGTGGAATCCCTTTGGTCGGCGGTTCGAACGATCATAAGTTGTTCACGGATGGGACCGTAAAGATCACAAACATGCCTGTCCGTTCCGATATTTCCACCGTCCCAGCATCATCCCGACCTTGTGGATAAGGATTAACTGCTCATGAAAGGCCGAATGCGGCGACGATACCTGTTTCCCGAGGTACCGGATGAAATCCCCCCCAGCTTCCCGGATCAGGTATAAAGGGATCCCCCGTATATTCCTTGAGCGGTACTCTCCCATCTGGATCGCCTTCAATTCTCCCTTGTCGTAAATCCATTTTCGAAAATACGATTTTCTCATCCGGAATCCAGGAATGCAGTGGTGTACCAGAACGTTAGGGCAGTAGATGACGATTTCTCCTTTCTCTATTAGCAATTGGATAAACTTCGTCTCTTCGCCCCCGTAGAATTTTCCCCCGATGTTCCCAAGTGTTGGGTCAAAAACCCCGTATTTTTGAAACATCGAAGAACGAATCGAAAGGTTAGCGCCCCAGATCACGGGATCCGTCAATTTAATCTTCTCCTCCCCGAGATCCTGAAGTGCAAGGATATTCAGCAGGTCCCCCTTCAACCACACGGGACAAGGTCTTTCCCATACGGGCAATATCTTCCCGCCAACACAGGCCACGCCGCCGTTCTCGAACTCCAGTGAAATGTTTCTCAACCAATCCCTATCCAGGAGAACGTCGTCATCTGTAAAAGCGATGATCTCCCCTTTTGCTTCCCGGATCCCCCGGTTTCTCGCGTGGGAGAGTCCCTGTTCCTTCTCGAAAATATAACGACAATTCACACCCGATGCTCTGGTGAATCCATCCACGACGACCCTTGTATCGTCCTTCGAGTTGTTGTCTACGACGAGCAACTCCCAGTCGGCAGAATCCCGTAGTTCCATCCTTGCCAGGCTCGCCAGGGTCCTCTCCAGGCTCCCCGAACGGTTGTAGGTGCAGATGATAACGCTGGCATTCATCATTGGGAGGTATTCGATTCTCCGCGGACGGCCAGGAACTGGTCCAGCAGAAAACGGATCTTCCACATCCGGGGCGATAGCCGGAAGGATTGAAACCACATCCATATTGCGTCGCGCCGGTCCCCCGTCCGGACCGCTTCGGCAAAATAGTTCAGGAAAGCCGTTCCCTTGAAGTTCCGGATCCGGGAACGGGCGATCTGAAACCGGGAGACCAGGATCTCTTCGAGATTCTCCTTGGAGATACCGTCGAGCACATCTCGCCCTTTCCGTTCCCTTTCCGATGCCAATGCTTGGGCCAAAAGGTGATATTCGAGCTGGAGCGAAAGTTTTCGGCGGGATATTGTCCTTGAGGATCTCCGGAACTGGTACAGGATCTCCGGTAGATTGGCAACCCGATATCTCTCCGAGACCCGCAACCAGAGATCGTAGTCCTGGGTGTATTCGAATGCCTCTCGATAGAGACCGACTTCTTCGAGGCAGGTTTTCCTTGCCATGACCGATCCGTGGCAGAAGGAATTCCCTTCCTGAAGCAGGTGTCTGCGGATCTCTTCGTGGATTACCGGAGGCCGCCAGACGCTGAATTCCCGCCCGTCCTTGTCGATGAATGATGCATGGGTTCCGATCATGGCGATATCCGGATTTGCGCGCAGAAACTCGTATTCCATTTCCAGTCGATTCGGGAAGGAACGATCGTCCGCATCCTGACGGGCTATGTAATTCCCCCTGGCGGCGCGGATCGCTCGGTTCAGTGAGCGGGCGAGTCCGGTGTTCTCCTGCCGGATCAGGCCGATCCGTGGGTCCGCATAGGACTCAAGGATCTCCTGGGTCCCGTCCCGGGACCCGTCGTTGACAATGAGAAACTCAAAATCCCGGAAGGTCTGACCGAGGATGCTGTCGATCGCCTCCCTCAGGAACTTTTCCCCGTTGAAGACGCTCATGACTACGCTGACGACCGGATTCTTCACAGGGATATCCGGTTGATCAACTTCCCGATTAGCCGGCGGGGCTTTGCGATGCCTAAGCGAAGGAAATCCCCGTACCGGTCACGGCAGGAAAGGGCGTGGGTTTCCTTGTTCCAGGGGCGGTGCCAACCCATTGAGCATCGGTCGTTGAATTTCCATCCGACCCTGGATACCGGATGGTCGGTCAGGACCTCCCCGATCAGGGCCAAGGTGTGAACCCGAAACCAGGTGGCAAACAGGTTGGACCGGTCTTTCGGACTTCGGGTCTTCCGGATCCCCATGTGGACGAACGGTTCCCCCACCCGGTAGACGAACCCTCCGTCATCCATCCGGCATGAAAGGATGGATCGCATCGCCTTCCGGAGCGCAATCCGCGTATCGGTCCTGCGATACAAAGTCCGTTTGTACATATTGACGAGGATGTCTACGGCGTCCACGTCTTCGCAAGCCCCACCTCCCCCGCGGGACTGGAACCCGCCGTCGGGATGCTGGAGGGAGAGAACCGTGTCGACCAGACGTTCCTTATGGTGGACATCCTCGTCCTCGTAGTAATAGAGAAGCAGTTGGTGATATCCCCCGCACATGGCGACAAACGGCGTGCAATAACCGTCCGTTCCCCATAGTCCGGTCCGTGGGTCCACACGTGAATTGAGCCATTGGAGCAGGAAACGGATAGCCGCCTTTCCCTCTTCCATTTGTTCCACATCCCGGAGGTGAATCAGGAACTGCCCGACAAAGAGCAGGTTGTTCCCTTCGAGCCAAGCGTCTGTCCAGTCCCTCCGGTCGAGCCATTCCCTCAAATACGGAAGGTGCAGAAAGTCCTTCGCGAATCGAAGTGGATGGGCAGGTCTCGAGCCGAGGAGGTCCAGAGCCGGGAGAGCGTGCGCCGTCAGGTGCATCGCGATGTGTTCGTAGTCGTGCTTCGGGCTTGTGAGTTCCTCCGTTTTGATCTCCGGTCCCAGAAAATAGCCTGTCTCCGGATCCTGCCAGGTATTGATGTAATCCGCCCACGAACGCAACATCACGTCCCCGCAGGAAGAGAGTTCCCCAAGGTAGTGCAGGGTCATCACAGCAAAACAGGAGGAATACAGGGTCACCTCCCCTTCTTCGCACATCGTGTATTCTCCCGTCCGCCCGGTGTTCCTCGCGCTCAGGAACGAGAGAACCTGCTTCTTCAGCGTATCGAAAGATTTCACGGCAGCGACTGTGTCTTTCTGGATAGTTCAGGACAAGATAGAGTCGGTGGCGGGCAGGACTGCGGACGTATTTTCCGGGAATTCCCGGAAGGTGATGTTCAGGTAACTGTTCCCGGTGGAATGCTCCATGCCCTGGAACAACGCTGGTATCCTCCACCAGAACAGGAGTTCGGTCCGCTGATTCGTCCAGATGGCGATCGTGATGCGAGCCTGCGCATCGTGGATCCGGATCTGCTCGACAGAGATTTCCAGGCTGTGTCCGCCTTTCTTCAGATCCATCTTCCGTCGATAGGACTTGTTCGTCGCCTGGAAGTGGAGAAACGGTTCCCGGCTGCTGTAGATGGCCACGTCTACTTCCACGTCCGGGAACTCCTCGTCCGATTCGTAATGGAGTTTGGCCACAAACGTATCGCCCGGCAGGAAACTCTCCGCGTTCGTCTCCACTTGATAGAAACGTATTCGTTCGTTACCGCTGCAGATTTCCTGTGTCTCCAGATCGTCCTTCCGGAGGAACACTTTCCGGTATTCCCGGACCCCTTCCGATACGTTCCGGTATTCATCGTGCCTTCCCTTGCGGAGGAGAAGGACCGAATTGGCGTACGTCGAGATCGTATGCATGTTATGGGACACCAGGATGATTCCGGTCCCGTTTCGTTTCAATTCACCGATCTTGTTCAGGCACTTCATCTGGAAGCCCTCGTCTCCGACAGCCAGGATCTCGTCCACCAGCAAGATGTCCGGCTTCAGGAAAGCCGATACGGCGAATCCGAGTCGAACTGCCATCCCGGAACTGTAGCTCTGGACGGGCGAGTCAATGAACTCGCCCACTTCCGCAAAATCCACAATGTCGTCGAAACGGCGTCTGACCTCTGCTTGAGGAATACCAAGGACGGACGCGTTGACATACACGTTCTCCCGCCCTGTCAGTACCGGGTTGAACCCGGCGCCCAAAGCGATCAGGGCCTGCAAGCGTCCCGAGATCTCGATGCGTCCCGCATCGGGTTTGATCAATCCGTTCAACATCCGCAGGAGCGTTGTCTTTCCCGCGCCGTTCGGGCCGATCAGGCCGATCGTTTCTCCCCTCCGCAGGACGAAGGAGATGTCCGAAACGGCCCAGAACTCCTCCTTGCGAAGCTTTGTCGCATCGGAGTTCCTGGCGAAGAATTCATGACCCATGTCCAGTACCCCGTACCACAGGGAAAGGCGGAGCCGGCGGCAGAACTTCTTGCTAACGCCTTCCGCACGTATCAGAAGATCAGGCATCAGGCGCTCATCCTCTCGAGAAGGATCGGGATGGCAAGGCGGTAGAAAATCCACCCCGCGAACAGCCCCAATACCGCGAGAACGCAGACGACGGCAAAAGCGGTCGGTTCGGCGATGGTACCGATCGTCATCAGGTCCCGGGCCGTGGACAGGACAGGAGTCACCGGGTTCAGGTTGGCAACGAGGTTGAAGGGAAAGCTTTTCGGTGTCGGATAGACGACCGGGGTCAGGAAGAACCAGACCTGGGTTACGATCACCAGTGAGGAGGTGACATCGCTGTACAGCAATCCGAGCGGGGTCAGGAGCAATCCGATCGCCATCCCGAGGAGGATCAGGACGAAGACCGCAAACCCGGAGGCCGCGAGTCCCCATATCGGTGGAATCTTGAAATAGATAAATGTCCCGGCGAGAATCACCACCTTGATCAGCAGGCTCAGCAGAATCTGGTAGAAGGATGAGACGATCAGGGCCTCCCTCGGAAAGTTGACCTTCGAAATCATGGAGATCGAGGCTCGGACCGTAGCCAGGGGGGCGTTGAGACTCTCGGTAAACAGTTGCCACAGGACGGTACCGACAAGGACGTAGACAGGATACGGGATGTCGGTCTCTCCGAACCGGACGACGCCTCTCGCCTGAAGGAAGATGAATACCAGCCCGGTTGCGACCGGAGGGAGAAATGCCCACACGATCCCAAGGACGCTACTCCGGTACCGGGCATAGAAGTCCCGGAGGAAGAGCCTCCAAGCGAGTTCCCGGGAATCCAGCAGATCCCGCCACATCGAGCGGAGCAGGAGTCCAGGCCTTCGCATCTGGGAGTCTGGCGTGTAGACGACCTTCATGGATGAGCCCTCCCCCCATTTTCCCTTTGCAGTTGCCAGACCTTAAACCGGCCGTCGATGCCCTCGTACCTCAACCGGAGAGAGATACCGTATTCCCTTGCGAGGTCCTCGACCCGGACACCTCCGATCTTGTCCTGTGCGATGAGCCAGAGGTTCCGTTCCGGTTCGATCGGGGCGATGCCGGCAAGAACCGGCAGTTTCGAGATCATCGGATGTCCAGTCCAGATCTCCTCCTTCCCCGCGTTCCGGGAATAAGCGCGGTACCACGGGGTATTCGGAGAGGAATAGAAAACGTAGGGGGTTGACAGGTATTTCGAGAACGGAATGCTGTCGATGACCACCTGGTCGCCTGTCCGGTATAGTTTGTTTACGGCAACGGCTGGGGTTTCGTAGTCGAAACGTTCCTGCCAATGATGTTCATACTGTGAGTACCGGCCTGTCCGGAAATTGACTTCCGCGGCGGATACTGCGCGGAGGTGGCCCCAGTGGAAGTCATCCGATCCGAAAAACAGGAAAAAGGGAACCATCGCCGCGGCCACCCCCGCCCGTTTCGGGGAAATCGACGGTAGTCTGCGCGCTACCGCGTGCGCAAGGACGTCGAACTCGCGGAAGGAAATGAGAAGCACGAGGGGAAGAAGAAAGAAGACATAGCGAGTGTGGTGGTACGGAGTGTGGAAGAAGGGGAATGCGACCAGGCATACGAGCAGCGCCACCGGCAGAGATCGCCCCGGTTTGTCGTCGATGGACCCGATGTGCCGAAGGATCGATGCGCCAATGGCCCCCATGGCAAGCAGGCCCCAGATCGGAACGGACCGGGAAAAGGGGATCAGGAGGGCCTCCTTGAACGGGGGATAGCCGATCAATTCATGGAGGATCCGGTTTCGGTCGCCGAACAGCATGGCTGCGGCGAACCAGAAGGCCAGCGCTGCGAGCAGGTAAACGGCCCAAGCGATCCATCGGCGTCTGAAGCTTACCCGGATATCGTTCCTTCCAATGAGAAGGATCGCCCCGACCCCTCCGGCCAGCGCGAATTGGTGGACCAGGGGCAGAAGAACACAGAGCGCGGCAGCGGCGTTCGGCCAGAACGCCCGACTATACCGCACCTGGTCCCGGACGATGCCCGCTCCTGCGCCGGCGATGAGGATGTAGAAAAGCATGAGGCCCTTGTGGGTCCAAAGAAGGGGAACCAGACCGAGCGACGGCGTTACAACCGGTGACAGCCAGCCCTTGAAGCCCGGTCCCGCATTCTGGATCTCCGGAGGAAGCGTATTCGTGACACCGACATTCCGGTATTCGATTCCGAAAAGCAGATAACATAAAACTCCGATCGCCAGGGCTACGACCAGAATTTCCGCCCCCCTCCGGCTTGCGGGGGAATCTTCCTGCAGGAGGCCGGCCGCCAGAAGGAGCGGGAGAAAAATCGCCCCCTCGTAGACGAAGGGAGCGATGAAGGCGATCCCCCACGAGATCCTTTGATGGAGACGGTTGTTTTCCCAGTATCCGGACAAATAGAAGAAGAGAAACAGGAGGAACAGCACCTGAAACGGAGCATAGAACCGTCCGAATCGTGACATCTCGACGTGCCAGGAAGACAACAGGAGAACCAGCGTGCACAAGAGTGCCCCCACGTCCGGGAGATACCGTAGGCAAAGCCGGTAGAATAGGGGTATCGAGAGGACGCCGAAAAGGAAGGGAAGGAAGCGGATCCCCAGTTCCGGTTTCGGAAATGCGAGGACCGGCAGCGTAGAGAGGTATTGCAAGCCGATTCCACGGACATAGTAGCCGCCCCCCGGGAACCTCGGGACGCCATTCTCCACGATGGATGACTCCGCCCGATAGAGGTAGAACTCGTCGGTTGTGAAACACCACCGGCCAAGATCCCTCCCCCGGATCAGTATTGCAAGGGCGAGCAGCACGAAGACGATGATGATGCGTTCCGGGCGGACTGCGGCAGGGGACATCTAGTTGATGACCTCTTCGATGGTGTATTCCTTGATATCTTTTGCGTGCGTGAAGATGACGATCTCCCCGACCAGGCCGATCGCGAAGATCTGAAGCCCCAATACGAGGAACAGGATGCCGATCAGGAACAGGGGCCGGTCGCTCAACGCGACCCCGAATAACAGCCGGTTGATCACGAGATAGGAAGTCATGAGCAACCCGACCATCAGGACGACGCTCCCGGTCAAACCGAAAAAGCGCAACGGTTTCTTCGTGAACTTGATCAGGAAAAACACGGTCAGCAGGTCGATCATTCGGCGGACGTAGATCCCGAACGGGTAGGTCCGCACCCGTCGCTCTTTCGGCGACTGCCGCAGGTCGACTTCCTTGATCCGGAATCCAAGCCTATGGGAAAGGATCGGCAGGAACCGGTGGAGATCACCATAGATGTGGATCTCCTCCAGAATCGTCCTACGGAACAGTCGCACGCTGCACCCGATGTCGTTGCAGACGTTCCCCGTCATGCGGCTCACAAGGTTGTGATAGAGGCGCGTTTGCAGCTGGTTCCATTTCGAATCGCTTCGAGGCCACCTTCGCGCCACCACCATGTCGTGGTCGCCCATGCTTCCGATCATCTTCGGCAAATCGGCCGCGTCGACCTGGTGATACGCGGGGAGCGTCATGATGATCACTCCGGCGCATTGAAGGAATCCCGACGTGATCGCAATCGCTTCTCCGAACGGCCGCGCGTGCTTGATCAACGTCAGTTTCTCCCCCCGCTCCTTCATCGCCTTCAATTCGAGATACGCTTTCCCGAAGCCCCCGTCGACGACGTAGATCATCTCGAACGGGATGCCCGCGAGAAGGAGCGCCTCCCTGTACTCCCGGTGCATCTCCCCGATGTCGTCGTGTCGCTCCGATATCGGGATGATCACGGAAATTGTTTCCGCCCGGACGGCCTTTTCCTGGGCCTCTTTCGGGACCACGGATATGCTCATGTTCCACCTACTCCACGGTTATTTTCAGGTGTGCAAGGGTCCGGAAACTGCCCGTCCGCTGGATCAGCTCGCAGAGGAAACCGATCAGAAAGAGATAGAAGGAAAGGATGAGGAAGAGAAGTCCTCCCGAGGCGAGCATGAAATCCGCCTTCCCTCCCCGAAGATATTCGCCCAGCGTCTGGAAAAGCACTACCCCGCCCATCGCCATCGAAACGAGCCCGCCGGTCGCGAAAAGATGCATGGGTTTCGTGCTAAACGCCAGGAGGGTTTTTATGACGAGGAGGTCGATGATCACTTTGTAGATCCTCGAGATCCCGTACTTGGATACCCCGAACTTTCGCGCGCGGTGATTCACCTTGATCTCGGCGACCTTCGTGCCGGCCAGGGAGGTCATCGCCGGGATAAACCGGTGCATGTCGGAGTAGAGCGGGACCGATTTGATGATGTCCGCGCGGTACGCCTTCAGGGAGCAGCCGTTGTCCTTGATGGGAACGCCGGTGATCCTCCCGATGATCCGGTTCGCGATGATCGACGGGATCTTCCGCGAGATGAGCTTGTCCTGCCGCTTGTGCCTCCAACCGCAGACGATGTCGTTCCCTTCCGCGATCTTCTCGAGGAACTTGGGGATGTCGGCCGGGTCGTTCTGGAGGTCGCCGTCCATCGTGATCAGGATCTTCCCGCGTGCGTGGTCGATCCCGGCGGCCATCGCGGGCGTCTGCCCGTAGTTCCTGCGGAACTTGATGACCCGTAGGCGCCGGTCCTTCCGCGCGAGTTCGGACGCCTTGCGGAACGTCGCGTCCTTGCTCCCGTCGTCCACGAAGAGGATCTCGTACTCCATCCCCAGTGGATCGAGCGCGCCGACGATCGCCTCGTGCAGGGGACCGACGCTCTTTTCCTCGTTGTACAGGGGAACGATGACGGACAGGTGAGGATTCACCCTCGCTTCGGAAACGGGATCCATCAAGTGACGTTACCGTAGGTCAAGGAAGTACCTCGAACCACTTGGTTGCCATCGACTGGTACCCGGTGCCGTTTGGGTGGAACCCATCGGCCAGTTGGCCCTTGTTAGACAGGAACCACGAATAATAATCGGGGGGAATGACCGATATATTGTTCAATGGGTCAGCCACAAGCTCGTCGATTGCTTGGTTGTACTGCTGGATCGCGGCATCGCTAAAGCTTACGCCTGCAGGGAACGAAGGATTTGTGGGATCAACGTACGGGACCTTCGCGAGGTAGGGTACCTTTCCCGCGTTTTTAATCGCCGTTATGATCGCCTGCATATTGGTTTTATAGACATTGGCCGAAACGGGGGGACCACCTGAATTGTCCGCATCGTTCGTTCCGTACATGATGAGGTAATACTTTGCCGTCTGATACGTCGCCAAGGTGGAGGAAATGGAGGCCGCGCCGTCGGCGGAGCTGGTGCCGGACACCCCCGCGTTTGCGATGGTATAAAGATTATTCAGCTTGCGGTTGCCGAGGATCGGTTCGTACCCTGTTCCGTCCGAGGGGATGGTATCGCCCGCCCCCTTGGTGATGCTGTCCCCGACGGCGACATACCGCACCCCGGTCTGGAAGCTTCGTATATTCTGATCTTTTTCCGTCCCTTCGCTGCTTTGCGCGACCGCCCGGAAATAGTAGGTCTGGTAGAGATTGAGCGTAATGGGTGCGCTGCTGAAGGGAACGGCCGCCGAGCCGGATCCGAGGTACTGGGAGGGGGATGTGATGTTGTACGACATCATCGTCGGATCCGTACCGTACTCGAACCAGGCGGTGGTCGCATACCCGTTCGGATTCGCGTCCCCCTTGAGAACGGCGCTCGTGGGGGAGTTGAACGTCGCCGCATTCGTGGTCACCGTGGGAGACAAGGACGTTATAAAATTGCGGATCGTCCCTTGGGAATCACCTTTCACATTGCTCGCCATCACGCGGAAATAGTAGGTCGTCGCGGGACTCAGACCGGCAAGCGGAGCGTTGACGGGTTGGGCGGTGAACGTTCCGGACGCTATCCCCTGCGGCGTAGTGTTGTCGATCATTGCGGGGTTCGTCAGGTTCGGGTCGTTTCCCCACACGAACCAGTAGTTCGTCTGCAGTCCATTCGGGTTCACGCTTCCGTTGAGGGTGGCGCTGTTCGACGTTACCGACGTTGCCGCATTCGTGATCGCCGACGGGATCTGTGAGGCCTTGAAGCTTTCGATCGTTCCTTCCGGCGCACCAGCCAGGTTGTTCGCCGCGACCCGGAAATAGTAGGTCGTTCCGGGGATCAGCGGTGTCAGGTTTCCAATCGGCGCCTCGATCGTCACGGATGCCGACCCTGCTCCCACATTTATGGCGCCATTGTCGGGAGCAACGGACCAGCTATTCAGGTTCGGATCGGTCCCCCATTCGAACCATGCGATGGTCGGAAGCCCCTTCGGGTTCACATCGCCATTGAGGACGGCGTTATCGTTGCTGATCGGACCGGCCGCCTTTGTGATGACCGCTGGAGGCAGCAAGGCGGCGGTAAAGCTATCGATCGCACCGAACGACGTCCCCGCGGAGTTGGAGGCCACGATCCGGTAGTAGTACGTCGTGCCGGCGGTCAAATTGTCGATCGCCGCCAGGACCGACAAGATCGCCGTCCCGGATCCGATCGTCTGTTCATCGGTTCGCATCGGATTCGACAAAGTTGGGTTCTGGCCGTACTCGAACCGGGCGGTGGTCGCCAACCCGTGCGGGTTCACGTCGCCGTTGAGGACGGCGTTGTCGTTGCTGATCGGGTTCGCATCCATCGTGGTCGCCGATGGAGCGGGCGGGGGGGCGTTCGAGCCCCCCCCGCCGCCGCACGCGGACAAGAAAACAATCAACGCAACATAGTGGAAGAAACCGGTCATGGTTCGTCGGATACGCATGGTGTACCTTCCTCTTATTTTCTTGTCCGCACCATAAAACTCAGAGCACGAAATCCTTCCTGCGAAACGCTACGGCCCGACAACCAGTTGGATGTTGTCGTAGGAAGCATCCTGGAGCCCTGTTTCCACGCTGAACTGGCTCACCGAAATCGCTGTCGTATTGGATGGATTCAGGCTTACCGCTCCCCCGAATCCCTCCAACGTCACCTGAGTCGGGCTGAAGGTGATCTTGATGTTGTATGTACCGCCTTGCGTGTACCCGGTGGCCGGGAACAACGCTTCATTGACCATTACCCCACCAACGTACTTTCTGATCGCGGCCTGATCGGGAGCCGTCGGAGTCCCGGCACCCCAGTCGAAATTCGAGATCTCGTAATTATTGTTGGCATCCTGCCTCAATATGATCCAGAACCCCCCGTGGGACCCATACCGCGTCGTCGGGTGGAAATCGACGGTAAATACGCCTTGGCTGCTCCCTGAACTCAGTGGGCTCAACGGTGAAAACGTCAGGCCGTTCGCCCCGCCGTTAACAACCTCTGCACCTTGATTCACCCATGTGAATGTTCCAGGAGTACCAAAGGTTGTCACACCATACTGCCCTGTCGTATTCGTGCTGAAATCATCCAGGAATCCCCATTTCACCGTGATGTCCACATTGTCGGACGCGGTCATCGACCGACTGTCCGTGACCGTCAACTGGAACCGGAGGACCGCCCCGACCGCGGTGACCGTCGGCGCGGTGAACGTGGGTTTTACCGCCGTGTTGTCGGAGAGAGTCACCGGCGTCCCATTCACCTGCGTCCACAGGTAGGAGGTGATCGCTCCTGATGGGGTCGTGGAGCCGGATCCGTCCAGGGTCCCCGTCTTACCTTGGAGCACCGAATTGTCAGCACCGGCGTTGGCAACCGGGGGCGGATTGAGCATACTGACATTATCGATGTTGCCTTTCTGTTCGCCCGCATTATTCCTCGCTGCCGCCCGGAAGAAAACGGTGCCACCGAATGGCTGACCGGTGATTGTAAAGCTCGTCGGTACGACCGCCGAGCCGGATCCGATCGGCACGTCTGTGGACTTGCTGAACGTGGCAAGGGTGGCGTTTGGCCCATATTCGAACCAGGCATCAGTTGCCAACAGGTTCGGATTGACCCCCCCGTGCAACGTCGCGCTCGTTGCGGCCAGATTATCGGCCGCCAAAGTGGTAACCGTGGGCCTCTGGGCGGAGGTGCTGAAATTGCCGATGACTCCCTTGGTCACCCCCGACGAATTCGACGCCGCCAACCGGAAATAGTACGTCGTGCCGAACGTCAGGCCCGTAATCGGGGCGGAGACCGACTGGACAGTCGTCCCCGCGGGGAAGGTCTGCTTGGGTACCGTATTGTCGAACGTCGCCAGAGTCGGGGAGGTCCCCCACTCGAACCAGACTTCGGTAGCCAGTCCGTTCGGGTTGACGCTCCCGTTAAGCGTCGCGCCGACGTTGGTTATGCCTGTTGCGCTGCCGGTCACCACCACGGGCGTCGGCGGAGCGGTCGAATCCCCTCCTCCTCCTCCGCACGCGACTAGGAATAAAGCGGCAAACAGAGACAGGACGATAAAACCGGTGTTTCGCCAAGATTTCATTGCATTCTCCTTTGATTTACTGGTTTCCATGCGAAACCTGAAATACGGAACGACCCCGAAGAACCTTTTCTTCCGTGGTAATTCGAACACCCCCCTTCATCGGGTATTGGAGACGATCTCCTCGCAAGACTCGTCAAGGATGCCGACCCAGGCAGATTTGACCGCGTGGATTTCTGGAATCCGACAGGTGGATCCACGGGGTCTTCATGCGACGTTCTCGAGGACCTGCTGCAATTCCTGCTTTTTCAGCCCTTCGATATGCATCCGGTACCAGATTTCCGCGTTGCACAACAGCCACAACCGCTGTCCGTGGTCGGATTTTTTCTCCAGGTGCTCCTTCAACATGGCATTCACGACGGATGGATTCAGATACCCTTTCGATACCAGCCGGGAGTCCTTCAGGAACGTTTTGTAGAGAAAGCGGAACTCGTCCGCCAGCAGATATGTCAGCGGAGAGTTGAATCCCTGCTTTTTCCTGTTGATCAGCGCCGGAGGTAGATATTTTTTCGCCAGTTCCACCTGGATGTACCGGAGCCTGTTGCGTCTCACCTTGTATTCCGGAGGGATCGATGCGCAGAACTCAGCAAGCTTGTGGTCCAGGAATGGCGAACGCGACTCGAGCCCGTGCGCCATTGTCATCCTGTCCAGTATCATCACCGGGTGATCCGGCATCCGGATCATCGTGTCTGCGTATAGCATTTTGTCCACGAGTTCCTTTGCATTCTCGCTATTGAAGCAATCCTTGATGCAAGCCTCCGGGTCGAATCCCGCGACGCTCTTGCGAAAGCTATCCGTATAGAGACCGCTGCCGCGACCGTTCGAGAAGTAGAAGTATCCCAGGCTCTTGGAATACCGCTCCGCGCCCTCGTAAAAGGAAAGTTGATGGAACCACCGCAGTTTGTGGCTGAAGCTTCGATACCAGAACCCCTCGGAAACATGATTCAGCAACTTTCCCACCACCTGTTTGCGAAAGGATTCGGGCAGGAGCGCGTAATAGGACACGAATGCGTTCCCGTAATATCGATCGTACCCCCCGAACAGCTCGTCCCCGCCGTCGCCCCCCAACACCACCTTCACTTCTTTTCTTGCCAGTTCCGAGATGTAGTACATGCATACCGAGAGAGAATCCGAAGGTTCGTCGAGATGCCAGACCAGTTCCGGCAGCGTGCGGATCAACGAGGGGTTGATCGTCAGGTTATGGCCATCCGTTCCGTACCGCTCCGATACCATCGTGGCGTAGGGAATTTCGCTGAAATCCCTGTAGGGAACATCTCCCGAAAAGGTGTTGATCGGCTCCTTCGCGTGTTGGCTCATCATCGCGACAACGAGGCTGGAATCCATCCCGCCGCTCAAAAAAGCTCCCACCGGCACGTCGCTCACCAGGTGATACCGTACGGTGGACATCATCTGTCGTTCCAGTTCCTCCACGGTCGACCGGAAATCTCCCTGCCGCTTCGGCTCGTATCGGAGGTGCCAATACCGATGGATCGATATCTTCCCGTCCTGAAAGATCAGGAAGTGCGCCGGGGGAAGTTTCCGGATGTTCCGGAACATGGACCGGGGGGGCGCGATGATCCGGAGCGTCAGGTATTCGTACAGGGCGGTTTCATCCAGTTCCGCCAGATCCGGACTCAAGGCGAGAAGCGATTTAATCTCCGAGGCGAAGGAGAAATGACCCTCCTCATGGTGATAGTAAAGCGGCTTCTGCCCGAGATGATCCCTCGCCACGAACAATTTCCTTTCCCGGAAATCGTATATGGCAAAGGCGAACATTCCGCGAAGATCTTCGAGGCATTTCTCGCCTTTATCCTCATACAGGTGAAGTATCACTTCAGTATCGCTTCGGGTCTTGAACTGATGCCTGCTTTCCAACCCGCACCGAATCTCAAGATAATTGTAGATTTCGCCGTTGAAGGTGATCCATATCGAATCGTCCTCGTTCGCCATCGGCTGTCTGCCGCCCTCGAGGTCGATGATCGAAAGTCTCCGGTGGCCCAACCCCACGGTTCCCCTCGTGAAGATCCCCTGTCCGTCCGGCCCCCGATGCGCGATCGCGGACGCCATGCGATCGACCGCAGCCTCCGTGGCTCCTTCAGGGTTTATATATCCGCAGATACCGCACATGGTTGGTTATATTAGAACGATGATCCGTTCGTTTTCCTGGCTGTTCGTAACAATCCCTCCAACGTGACCGTGGCCGTGCGCGTCCAGTCAAAGAATGCGGCCCTTTGCAGGGATTTCACCCTTAATTCATTCCTCAGGTTGTCGTTTGTCGCGACCGATCGTATTTTCTCGGCGAAATCCGCGGGATCATGCGGATCGGCGTACAAAGCTCCCTCCCCTCCGATTTCCGGCCCCGCGGCGGTCTTCGAGGCGACGACGGGGCATCCGCAAGCCATGGACTCCATCATCGTCGTGGAACAACCGTCGTAATAGGCCGGCATGACGGACATTTCCGCCAAGTTGTACAGCTTTGGCAATTCCTCGTATGGAACAAAAGGGATGAAGTGGACCTTCCGGAAATCTTCTTCGACGAATCCCAGCTGTTCCATGTATTCCCGGACTCTCCGGCCGGCGAACGCCAAGTGGTGCGGAATCTCCTCACGGCAACGAACAAACGCCATCAGAACGGTTTCCGGATTCTTCCCCGGAAAGTATTTTTTAAGTTTTTGAAATTTGTCCAATCCCGGGTGGTCCACGCGGGTCACGCACACCAGGAACCTGTCGGGGAGCCGATATTCACCCCGAAACTTATCCAGCACCTTCGTGTCATCGATCGGTCTCATGTGCTTTCCGGGGCACGTATAGGTGACCGATGCATTCTTGAACGGCAGGCGGAGGTATTTCCTGCTCTCTTCGAGGTCGAATGTGGACATCGGGAAGAAATACGAAGCCTTCCTGCAATAGATCGGAAGCATCCGTTTTACGACGAACAAATCGAACGGTTCATAATATTCCGGGGATACCCACCAATCCGGCTCCTGGAGCCCCATCGCAACCGGGCAGGGACTGATCAAGGGCACACTGAATTTTGGGTTGAAAATGACATCGGCGCCCTCTTTCCATGCCCTGTAAGGGACGGCGACCTGGTCCCATACGAACTTGTGCGGCGCCGAAAGCAACACTTCCTTGACATTCTTGTAGGTGGAAAACCGTCCGAAATACTTCGCTGTTCTGTAGAGGAGCAGATACGAATTCTCCGCATCGATCGCGAGCATATTTTCGATGAGTCCCTCGATATACGCACGGAACCCGCTGTCCTGGTCCATGGCGCGCAGCATTACGGCGATCTTCATAAGCCCCTCTCCATTGCCTCCCTGGGGCGCGAGGATTCATGGAGGATCCCCACCTGGATCAAGGGTTCGCTTCGTTAAAAAACAATTCATGAGGAACGGTTCTATCGCGCCTCTTCTGGAAAAACAGGATGGCATCCAGGTGGTTGCCGTTCCGGAATAATCTTATGTGCAGATTCCCGCACCCACTCTCGCTGATCAACTTTTCGATCCTATTGAGATTGTAAATATTTTTCTCCATCAAGGGATCGAAGAATGGCCTCCCATAGAAGATGTTGGCGATATTATTGAAGAGCGGGGCCTTTTTCCGAAGATATCCCATCACCTTGTGGATAATTGAAATATCCCTATGAATGAGAATATCGATGACCGCGACTCCATCTTCGGAGAGAATTCTAATTAGGTTCCTTAAGATCTTCTCTCCTCTCTTCCATGGAATGTGCTGGAATGTAAAAGAAGAAAAGATCAGGTCGAAATTGCCTGGAACATTCGACAGATCGTCACTGGACTTCAGCAATTCCAGGTTGGTTATGGACTGCTCGATACAATTCCTTCTTGTCTCTTCCAGCATGGAATCCGATATATCTACCCCGACCACGACCGGACAGGCGCGGGCCAGTGGTATGGCGCATCTTCCCACACCGCAGCCGAAATCAAGAGCCCTGGTTGGCGAAAAATCCTGTTGGAAGATGGCTCGGATCGTATCCAAGCCATAATCAATAAGTTGCTGGCCTGAATTAAAGAACTCAATGAGGGACTGTTTATTTAATTTCCCTTTATGAAACCTGTCCAGGGTCATGACCCCATAGTAAGGATCATTTCTCCCGAACTTCTCCCATTCCTTATCCGGGTCCCTGCCTAGCAAACGATCATCCTCTTTTCTCCTGATTCAATTTGGATTTGGCAGACACACTTCGCGATGGTCTTCAAGGGTGCAGAACACCGCTCCGGTTTTCCTCGCTCAGGGAATGCGCTCCACGGAGCTTCCTGCTGGAAATGCTGTAGGCAATCCACCAGGGAATGTACGTTATTGTTCCCAAGATGCGGGAAACGACGGCGATCGCAACCGCTTGGGCGGCCGACAGGCCGGCCAGTGACATGAGCACGATGAACATCCCTTCGAAAACGCCGATGCCATCGATCGATATCGGGAGGCGGGAGATAAGAAGTGCGAGGGGCAACGCCGCGGCGAAGTAAAGCACCCCGACCTCGATCCCCATCCCCCGGGCGACCAGCCAGGTATCCAGAATCGGCAACAGCTGCTCGGCGAAGGTCAACCCGAAAAACGTGGAGAGATTCCGCCGATCCGCGGCGAAAGACCGGTAGGTGTCGTGGAATTCCCGAAGCTTTTGAGCGATCCGGCGATGTTTTATGCCGTGGAGAACCTTGTCGTGGAATAAGAGGAAGGCCGTCTCGCTTACGGATACGACGAACAGGAAGACCGCCCCGAGCAGCATACCGCCCCCCAGCAACCAGGCGAAGATGACCCGATCACCGAGGTACCCGAGATGGGTCAGGAGAATGAGGCTCAATACGGCCAGGACCAGCGCGGAGAGAAATCCGATGAAGCGCTCGACGATGATCGAGGCGACGACTTCCTTGGGATCGATGCCTGTCCGTGACGTGCTGTACGCCCGGATCGCATCCGAACCCACGGTCGTCGGAAGGAACAGACCCCAGATCGCCGAAGCGCAATACACCATCATCGCGCGCAGAAACGGCAACCGGATCCCCCGGCCGCGCAGGAGGAGACCCCATTTATAGGCCATCAACCCGCGGTCGATCAAGATCAGCGCGACGATCGGGATGATATAGAGGGGATTGATCCGCAGGATCTGCGCCCCGACCTCGCGGATTCCCCCGAGCATCCAGACGATCACGCCGATCAGGAGGGCGCTGACGGCGACTTTCAGGGCGGTCTTCATTTATCTCCGGGTGAAGACGACTTCCGCCGGGTTTCCGTGGGCCAGCGACAACGGAGGAATGTCCCCGCTGACGACGGACCCGGCGGCAATGATCGAGCCTTTCCCGATGTGAACCCCGTCGAGGATCGTGACCCGCGTGGCGATCCAGACGTTCTCGCCGAGGACGATCGGTCCCGTCGAATAGCCGTCCTGCTCGGCGATGTTCCTGGTCGGATCGTCGAAGTCGAAACGCCCTGCGCTGAGGTAACACCCGCCGGCGATTCGAACCCCGTCACCGATGCGGATTCCCGACCAGGAAACGACCGCGCTGTTCGCGCCGATGCTGACCGATTTCCCGATTTCGATGTCTCCGCACTTCGATTGGACGATCGAGTTTCTGTTGATGATGACGCCGTCCATGATGACGAGACCTTTCCCATTGGCCCCTCGGGCATCGATCAGCGTGTTGTCATCGATGATGACGTTGTCACCCAAGGAGATCCTGGACGGATGGCGGAAGGTGCAATTCCTTCCGACGACGAGCCCCTTTCCGCAGGTCTTGAAGAATCGCGGGTAGATCTTCTGCCGCAGGACGATGCCGAGAGCGCCCGGAAACGGGCCGAGCAAGCTGCTGAGCGTCTCGTATGCCACGAATCCGGGAAATCCGAGGTCGCCGACCGTCAGGTCCTTGTACTTCACATAGGAAGACCTGCCCGGGTCGGAAAGGATCCGGCGGATCGTGCTGTGTTTTGGGCCAACGGTCAGGTTCGCTCGCTTTGACGGTGTTCAGATTTTCCGAATCAACTTGCAGATCGTTCGAACATCCTCGATCCCGACGTAATCGTTCAACGGAAGACAGATGTACTGATATTCGATTTCGTTCATGCCGGGAAGGTTCAGCCGTTTCCCGCCGAACACCCTGAAGATGTCGTTTCGTATATGAGCGACGTTGGTCTCGACCCCGTGGCGGAACAGGTAATCCGCGAAATTGTCCCTGCTCCCCTGGACCTTGACCATGAACAACCAGTTGGAGGTATCGCCGTCTTTCAACATCTCGACGGCCGGACAGCCGGAGAGCAATTTTCGATACTCGGCAACCAGCTTATTTCGATGACCGATCGTTTTTCGAACCGTCTTCAGCCCCGCGAGGCCGATGGATGCGGCGATGTCGTTTGCATGGAATTTATACCCGGGGACCTCCTGGTCGAACGTGATCCCCCGCCGATCCCACGCCTGCCATTTCCGATTCTTTTTCGCCTCCCGGTCGATGTCGAACCACCGGAGTCTTTTCGCCCTCGTGTACTCCGAGGCCTTCTTTACGACCAGCATCCCGCCATCGCCGGTCGTCAAATGTTTGATCGCCTGGAAGGAATAGCAAATGTATTGTCCGAACCCGAGCTTGGGCGCACCAAGCGCTTGAGCCGCGTCCTCGATGATCGGAATATTATATTTTCGTGACAGAGAACGGAACCTGCCGACATCTTCCACCTGCCCGCCAAGGTGCACCACGGTGATCGCCTTCGTCTTTTTCGTTATTTTCTTCTCGACATCCGCTGGATCCATCGTAAGGGTATCGGTACGAATATCCGCAAACACCGGTTTCGCGCCCAACAGCAGGATGGGATGGCAGGTGGCGGTACACGTCAGAACGGGAACGATCACTTCATCCCCCGGTCCGATCCCTGCGAGAGCGTATGCCAGATGGAGCGCCCCGGTCCCGGAATTGACGAAAACGGGATATTTGTGGCCGAATCTTTTCCCGAACTCCTTTTCGAACTTGTCTCCCTTCGGTCCTTGACCCCACCACCGGGATGTCAACGTATCCCGCACCTCTTTGATCATCTCCTTCACATCCTGCTTCGGCGGATAAAATAATGGAATCACACGCACCTCCCCGAGCCGATCAAACCAGCTTTTCTGAGAATGGATTCAAATCAACTGCCGCTAGTCTGGAGATGATGGTCGACGATCTCCCGGATTATTGCATACGAGACCATCGCGCGAACCTCTTTCATGGAGAGCCGGATCCGGAACACCTTCTCGATTTCGGTGATTAACCGCAAGTGGTTGAGCGAGTCCCACAACCCTACGTTCCCGGGGCTGGTCTGATCGTTGATCTCGTCTGCGGGGAGATCGAAGACCGTGCCAAGGATCGCTTTTAATTGCTTGTCCATGTTGGAGAGAGGTCAGTGGGGGGCCAGTCGCACGGAAGCCGGATCCGCTTCCAGGATCCTCTGGTGGTTCGCCTTCCGGGAAAGTTTCCCGGCCGAACTCTTGATCAACCACCGGGGCGGAACGAGGTAGACCCGGGAGATCGCCACATCGATCCGGATCCCGGCTTCCCCGATCGCGCGGCGGATGACTTTCAACCCATTGTCCGTGGTTTCCTCTGTTTCCGCGATCACGCAGACCTGCTCGGTCCCGGACGACGGATCTTCCATTCCGAACGCGACGACCCGCCCCGGGATCACCCCCGGAACCTCGTTCGCCGCATCTTCCACGTCTTCGGGAGCGATGTTGTTGCCGGCCAGGATGATGATGTCCTTCTTCCTGCCGAGGATGTAATACTCCCCTTCGTCCCGGGCCCCGTAATCCCCGCTGAAATACCACCCGTCTTTCAGGACCTCGGCGGTCTTTCCCGGCTGGTTCCTGTATCCGTCGAAAAGCGAGGAGGACCGGATGGCGATCTCGCCGACCTGGCCGTCCGGCAGTTCGTTCCCCAGCTCGTCGACGACCTTCATCTCGCAGCCGTCGATCGACCTGCCCGCGGAGACGCAGCGCTTCACCTCATCCGGGGAGCCGGCAGGGACCGGTTGAAACCGCCCCTGGGCGAGCGCTTTCCGGGATACGCAAACAACGTTGGCGCTCTTTCCGGGCGCGGTCTGCGTTGCGGCGAAGGTCGTCTCGGCCATGGCGTAACAGACCGCGAGCGCATCTTCCCTCATTCCGTACGGTCCGAACCGACGAACGAACTTCTCGTGGCTCTCGTGCCGCACCGGTTCGCTGCAATTGATGACCATCCGGAGCGACTCGAGACGGAGGTTCGCAAGGTCCTCGTCATGGATGCGGTCCGCCATGAGGTTGTAGGCGAAATTCGGGAGCCAGGCCAGCGTCCCCTGTTCACGGGAGACGGCCGAAAGAAACATCGCGGGCGCCTGGACCCATTCGAACGGATCCATTTGCACCAGGGGGATTCCCCAGGCCAGCGGGAGCTGAAAGGCGGCGATCAATCCCATGTCGTGGTACAGGGGAAGCCAGCTGATGATCTTGTCCCTTTCCTCCATTTGAATCGATGCACCGTACCGGAACAGGTGATCGAGAACCGCCCGGTGGGAAAGGACCACAGCCTTCTGCAAGCCCGTCGTCCCGGAGGAATGCTGCAGGAGGCACGGCTCGTCGGGTGCGATCCGATGATCGAGTGGCAACTTCGATCCAACATCCTTGGACTCTTCCCGGGTCCCCTTCTCCCACTCCATAGGGAAGAGAAGTCCCCGGATCGTGGTCGTCTCCTTGCCGACGAGCGGCCGGATGGTCTCTTCCAGCGCACGCTCCGTGAAGATCCAGTCCAGTCCCGAGTGATGGGCCATCCCCTCCAGGCCCTGCCGGAATTTATCGGGGTGCAGCCGAGGGTTGGGATAGGCCAGGATCGAAGGGATCGCACCCATGAGGCTGATCCCCATGTACAGGGGGTAAAAATCCGGATGATGCCGGATGATCAGGGCGCAGATATCCCCTTTCCGAACCCCTTCCTCCCGCATACGGGTGGCGAACCGGGCGGCGGCCCCGAGCAGCGTTCCCCACGTCCATCGGTGATGGTTCCCGTCGGAAACCCAATGGATGATCGCCTCGCTGTCCGGCTTCGTGTCGAGATGGCGGCGCCAGTTGTCCCAGATGTGTTTCGAAGAATCGATCATGGGGCCACGCCGCATGGATGGCCTTTGGCGACAACCCCATGGCGGAGGAAATGTTTCCTCACCTCGTCGGTCTCCTTTTTCGCCCTATCCCCGTCCCACCCCAATTCCGACGCCATCAGTCGGGCGCACTCCAGCAAGGCATCCTCCCCGGGATGACGACCCGTTCCAAGATCCGTCCTCCGGAACACCACGTCTCCCAGTTTTTCCGCCATTTCCTCGCGGATCGCATGGACGATTTCCGCCTTGAGAACCATTGTGTCCGCCACCCGTTGACCCAGATCCGGACGTT
>Ga0315273_10000988_pt1 | contig 31329 bp, 22 predicted proteins | sample YL17G02_0_MG_FD_205753 | JGI IMG/M metagenome (GOLD analysis project Ga0315273, IMG submission 205753) | Sediment microbial communities from Yellowstone Lake, YNP, Wyoming, USA - YL17G02_0 | ecosystem: Environmental > Aquatic > Freshwater > Lake > Sediment | place: USA: Wyoming | collected... | reverse complement strand
AAATTAATTTCACCTGAACCAACAGAGAAGGCCGGTGACATTCTTTGCCAGCGTACTGATCTAATGGAAGCATCCATCTGTTTCTTAACCTGTAAAGGATCGTACTCAAAGCCGGGATAATCTAAAAATGCCGGATGCCTCATAATTCCGGAAGCGCAGCCCAACACAGCAGCAATATATGGTTCATCTTCACAATTAATAATACCCCTGGAATTGGGTTTTGAGGTAAAACTGTTTAGTATTTGTGCCACCCTGTCCAGTGTTGTAGGAATTGAAAGTTGTGCCGAGACATCGTATGTCCGCAATACATCTGAAAAGTTAAGTAAATCATGAGTGAATAATAATGCCTTCCCGTTATTCCACTGTTTAAAACTGCCAGTCATAGTGACTGGAGGATCATAAGGACATTCCTGATCATTGAAAGGACTTCCCGATCTGCCATGTTCAATCCAAAGAGCAGGATATTCTTCATGGGCCAAACGTGTAAGCATCTCTCTGAATTTAATATCGCCTGCCTTTGCACCATAGTCAACTTTCCAATATTGTATACCGGCCACTTTGCTCCATTTCAGGCGCTCGCGAAAGAAAGATTCTTCTTCTTTTGCTGTATACTTCATGCCTTTGCTTTCGAACGAAGACTGAGCTGCAATCCATAAACCTGCACCTTTCCAACCTTTCTCCTTTACCATAGAGTTCAATTTTGTCAATCGTTCAGCAAATGTTCCTGTGTATGAGGGAAACTTATCTGTAGCAAGTTCTGATGTGCCAAGTATCCATTTCGTGGTTTTATCCGCATAAGAATCAGCCGGAATATCCCAACCCAGATCAAACATCAGATAAAGATCTTTTTTGATTTTCTGAGGCATTTGCTTTTCCCATCCGGGGTTCCGGAATACAGCTTCTTCGGTCAGGTTATCGGCAGTATGTGAATGGTGTCCGCCCTCAATACAATATCTAACTGTAAATGTATCTGTTGCAAAATTCTGACTTGACCATGTACACCAGTAACTGGGAGTAATTCCTGCTGAATCGGGTATTAAGTTTAATTGTGACTCTATATATCTTTGCTGTACAATGAATTTTAAATCAGGCTTTTGTTCTGAACAATTAGTCAGAGAAAAAATGATTATTGAAGCGGCTGGGATTAATGCTTTTATAAGTTGATCCGACATGTTAAGTAGATATTTCATCTTAGATATATATTTTTATCCATGATAATTAAATATGTTCTATTCCACTCCGAAGAAAATAATCTTTGCCTCTGCTTTTGTAAAATTAGTTTTAATAACTGCATGTCCTTCACTATCAAAAGACAGATCAACTCCGTCTGTTTTCCAGATCTTTTGATCAGGACTCATTTTAGTAATGTATGAATAAGAGCCTGCATGACTGGAGAATACTACCACAGCACCTTTTCCTGTTTCAGGGTTTATCTTCTCATATACCTCAGGGCTTCCTCCAACCGCACCATTTCGTATCATTGCTGTTTCAGTCATATCATTACGTACTTGTTTGTAATATCCGAGGGATTTATTGAAGAAATCAACTCCCTCTTTAGAAATTCCGGGCAGGTCGCCCCAGATTCCGTTCTGACCAAGAATCAGAGAACCAACTGCTATTGATTGATTCTCATAAGGATCGTCGGGCAGGTAATGTGTAAGGAAAAGCGATGTCGGGATCCATTTGTCAAATGTTAATGGTGTACGGCAGATCCATGTACGTGCCGGACCAGGATAGAAGAATATATTCCACTGACCATTTTCACGATCGAAAGGTATATCGTAATTGAAAAAATATGGTCCGTTGTTAATAAGAAAATATTTTCCGGAGGAAAGAAATCCCAGTCCTACCGACCTTCCGCCTTCAGTGATATCAAAATCAACAATTGCTTCGGGACATTCTTTTGTCAGCTTATCAACCACATAACTCATCGACCGGCCGATTTCAAAAGCGTAAGATTCCAGTCTCTCCTGTGGTGAATTATCTGAATTACCATGAAAATGGCGGGGATCGTTGCATTCGTACTGGCCAATTGCGTCCCATTTAAAATATGTGACTCCCAGTTCTTTATTCAGACGAATCAGTTCATCGGCAAAGGCATCACGATATGAGCTTACCAGGCACATTCCAAAACTCTCTTCGGTTTCCCAAATCTTGTAAGGTTTCCCTTCATCACCATTTTTAGTCAGCACACAATCGCGGTGATTTTTAAGCATATTGCTCGATACGGCAGCAACAGTCGGATTGAACCATAAGCCCAGCTTCATCTCATTATCTTTCAGCTTCTTTGTGATACTTTTCAGCCCATCAGGGAATCGCTTAAGGCTGGGTGACCAGTCTCCGGTCTTCTCGAACCACCCTGCATCGATAACAAAGACCTCAATCCCCATGCGGTGAGCCACATCAATTTCCTTCATTATTCGTTCAAGTGTCATATCGGCCAGATATGGTTTCTTGTACCAGTGCCTGTTTCGTTCCTGGAAATTCCAGGTATTGTAAAAAATGTAAGGTTTCCGGCTTTCAGAATTAAGGCTCATGAAGTGCAGCACGAATTGGCGATAGTTTTCTGCAAGCAGATCAGCATTACCGGCTATTGCACCTGTTTCAAACCAGATTGACTTGTATGTATTTCCGTCATCAATCTGAAATCCATTATAATAATTACCTTTAAATGCTTTCAGAGTAACGGTTCTGTCGGGATTCAATCCAAATTCCAGAAACTTATCCGGTGCCTGGGAACCGTGTTCGTAAGCCACAAGAAATGAATCTGCTCCATCAGATCCAACCATCATAGGGCCCATCAGACTAAGACCGTCAGCAAAATATCCCGACTCGATTATTCTTTCTGAAAGGCAGAAACTATGTACCATTTCATTAAACTCTGAGAAGCGGACTTCTTTAACTTCTGTGAGTCCGGCAAAAGATACTTTTAAATAGTTTATCAAGTCGTGCCCCCAGTTTTTTGTCAGTTTATGAGGCGCCTTGCTTAGAAGCTCATATCTGAATTTTATTATCGGATTGTTCTCCGGTATCCTGAAGGTGATCCGGAGAGTGATATCAGGAATTTCTGATAGGTTTCCTTCAGCAGTATATTCATTTGTACCGTTCTTAAGTTTTTCAGAAGTCCCAATAATCGCTATGGATGATAATTTTGCAGAAACCATTTTCCCGTCTATTTCAAATTCAGGAGGATGAAAAGAAAATGATTTTCCTGTTTTAACAACAGTATATTCCCACAGAGAATTATCAGAATTTTTGAGGCTAATCTTAATCTGATTATTTTCTGATAAAATTAAATGTTTCTCTTTGCTGCATCCCGATAGAACTGCAATAATAAAAATAAGGATAACTGGTTTTTTCATAGAAAGTTATAATTCAATTTTGGTTAAATACACTGATTTTCTTCGCTCCCCATGGGGAAGGGGTAAACGAAGAAAATCAAAGAGGTTTTATTCATGATATCCGATACTCATTATTTTAATAATTCAATTTTCTGAAAAACCATACCATAATGAGAACCGGGAGGATTAGGTATAATTTTCATCCCATTCCAATCAGGTGCAAAGTTGCCTGAATACAGGAGCCATGCAGTTTTACCGTCTTTACTTATGAACTTTGACGGAATATTCACAAAATAAGCCTGTTCTCCAAAATCTTTCATATAGGTAACTATCTTCCAGGGACCTGTTATCATATCAGATTCTAGGATATAAGTATTCATCTTTGCACAGGTATTTCCGCCATCAGTTACACACATTAAGTATTTTTTTATTGGCACATTATATGTTACAGTTACGCAGCCCATATTGTTATTCCACTCGAGAAGCGGTTTGATTTTTTCAAAATCGCCTGTCCATACTGCTTCTCCTTTTTCATTGTAACCCGAGAAATATTCATACTTCGACATATCGTTTATATTCTCGATTGCTGGTGTTACTCTCAGCAGATAAATCTGATCGCCAGTTATCCAGCTGGCATTCCAGAATCGTGGTTTTGGATCAGAGACATCGGCTCCATGGGCAACAAGGTAAGCTTTACCATCCGGGGAGTACTGCATGTTTTTCCCAAAGTCCACAAAATGTGGCGAACCAATTTTAACAGGATAACCATTTATACCTGTTTCATTGAAAAGAGATTTCTCGGGAGTTAACGGGCAGTCCTTCCATGATCGGCCATAATCGGTTGAATATCTGAATCCAACAAATGAACCCAGCCATGGCCAGTTATATACTTTGTTACCGTATTTTGAAGAACCGTCAGGACCGAGGCAATAGGTTCCATAGTACCACACGCCATTATATATTAGGCTCCCGCAGGGATATCTTCCTTTATACGGCATGGATGAAGCACGGTTCAGACCTAAACTGATAATTTTCAAATTCATGGGATCATTGCCTTCAATTACGCCCTGTCCGGTTGTTGCATGGTCAATATCCCCTGAGTTGGAACTTTCCCAGCTTCCGTCTGCTCTCACACAACTCCCGTCGGTCCATGGAGAATAGAGTTTATCATCATCTCCCCATGTGGGGTACCAGGTATCGCCAAAATGGAAACCGCTTTTTACCCCAAGAAATTTTATTCCGTTAAGATCTTTCGATTGTGTGAATGGACAATCAGCCGGTGTTTCAGATTTCCAAACAAATGGGTTAAACCGCAATGTATCAGGTTTTATCTGGGCATTTGCACAGGTAATAATTACAAAAGCCACATATAAACACAAAGCTAAATTCTTGTTTTTCATAATATTACATTAATATTTCCAGAATTGAATGAATTTTTAGTTCAGGAACCAGAACTTTTGAAATTCCGTTCTGAAAATCTACGCTCAGTTCTCGTCCTTCCGGCAGAAGTACTATTTTTAACGGTCTCTGAACTGTATTTATGCTTACATTCAGGTCTTTCAAAGTTGGAATTTCATCGTATCCGATTGCCTTCTGATTTGTATGTTCACCTGCAATATTTACAAGGTTAACATACATTTTGTTATTAAGCTTATTTACTGTTACATGAACCAGATGCGATCCTGTAACTTTAACAAGCTGGTCAGGATTAAGGTCATTTATTATACTGCTGACATAATCTCGAAGAACAGGTGATTTATACTCAAGATAATCAGATCCGGCATTGAAATAAACTCCTGTAACTTTTCCTTTGCCGATTGCGTTCTCAGTTGAAGCAATCATATTTCCCTTTAATCTGAAATCGCTTTTCTTGTAAAATGTTGAGAGCACTTTCACACCGGGGTTAACTTCTACAGAATCAATTGCTGACCGAATGGCTCCTATCTTGTTTCCTGCAGCATAGAATGCCTCATCCTCATTTAATGTTTTTAATGATTTTATACCAAGTTCATTTTTAAACAGTCTTGCAGTCTCTGTACCCATTAAAAGAAGATGTCCCCCGGAAGTAACATAATTTTTTAATTCTTCAATAAAACCCGGTTCAAAATAATCGCACTCAGGTATTACTATCAGAGGGTACTTATCCATTTTTCCTGTAAGATGATGTTCCATCAGAATCTCAACAGAATGCTGCCCGTCGAGAATAATATTTAAAGCCCCCTCAAGTTTTGCTGTTGAGTTTGAATATGGTCTTGGTGCACTTCTTTGGTAAGCTGCTGTCGGATAGACCAAAGCGATCTGAGGTATTGCAACTGCTTTTTGACAATATGCTTGTCTTTCGCGTACAAAAACACCTATCTCCGAAAGCATTACGGCTAGCCATGGTTTAATAGATAAGTCGTTATTCTGCTGAAAATAAAACTGGACTCCTCCTCCCATGGCCATGATTTGTGCAGCTTCCTGTTCAAGCTGGACAGCCGATTTAATGCTCATCGGCATTTTACCTCCGTCCCACGAGAACCCCCAGGCCATCAGGTCCCATGGCTTTCCCTGCGGCGCAAGACATCGTGCTTCAAATGCAGACCTGTAAACGCCGTTCTGCGGTGTTACATCACCTGATAAATAGTCAATATCAATAGTTACTTTTTCCGGCATCATAGAAGAGTATGACCAGTTGCTTGTAATCTGAAATGCTGGGTTATACTTATGAATTGCATTTACATATTTATTAAGATGTTCGCGGAATAATCTGCGGGTATATTCCATGAATTCAGGATAATACTTATCTGATTGTTTCCTTGGAATATCAGTAATACCGGTCTCTTTTGTGAAGCGGGCAAGTGATGCATCGCTGTAATCAGGCTCAACTGCCCAGCATTCTCCATCGATCCATGCTCCGTCAACTTTATAATCGCTTAGTTCTTTAAGCTGTGGAATCATATAAGTATCGAGATAAGGGCTGAAGAAAGAAGTCTTTTGCTTGCTTCGTTCACCATTGGCTGTAACAATTGCCCAATCAGGATGTTCCGACACAACCTTTCCGTCCCACACACCCGAGAAGTGCATATATAATCCAACATTATTCGCTTCAGTTCTATCGCGGAAGAGCTTAAGCGGATCTTTTTCAAATCCTTTTACATGAAAACCGGCTTTGGTAGGATAACTTGAAATTCCCGGATGGCCCTTACAGTCTATCTGAATAAAATCGGGACGCACTTTCAGGAGAAAAGTATCGATCATTGCCGCAGTAAGAGTTTTTCCTGCATCAGTAATGTTCTCATTTGCATGCAGATCGAAGTGCACTCCGAAGAAACTGTCGGCTCTTTTAAGTCTTACTGCTTGTTTATTACTCTGTGCATTAGTAATAAGATTCGCGAATGTGAAGATGAAAAGCAGGTACAGAATTGATTTTTTCATTTTATAGGGATTTCTGGGTCAACATTATTTAACAGATCGTAATTATTGTTGTAATAAATATTCTTTTTAATATCAGTTATCCTGTTTAAAATAAATGGTTTGTCAACGGATAAACAGATAAATCCAACATTGTAAAGACTTATTTCATTACCATTTTCAGCTTTTAGCAATACTGAAGAATCTCCCTTTTCGAATGTAACATTTTCCAACGAAATACTATTGAAAGAGTTTGCATAAAAAAACTCCCCTGACTGCAATTTTGCACCTTCAAATTTCTCTTTTTTTGTTACTTCTCCTTTGCGGTAGGAGAATGAAGAATTATTAAGACTCATGTTGAAACTACGGACTGAATCACCCCGGATATAAAATGCATCAAGAATTCCTGATGCTTTTATATTGCTAAAAGTTACCGAGGTAAAAGGTTGTCCGGTTTGCCAGAGCCCATCTTTGAAATTATACATGAAGAAATTATCTACATCTTTTACTGTAATATCTTCAATCGTCCAGTTTCCGCTCTGAAGCTGCGGGTGTTCATCTTCGGGAGAAAAGTGAACAAAGGCAGATAGCATATTATTTCTTTTCTGAATTTTATGCATTGATTCTCCCGGCCCCCAAAAGGTGCAGTGTTTAACAGTAAGGTCCATGCATCCTAAACGAAAACCGTTGCAAGAAGTATTTACAAGACAGGTCGATATGTCAAAATCGCGGTTATCATTGCCGGCAAAGGCATCATCGCCGGTTCTGAAATCGCAACCCTTAACTGTAAAATTATCACAGAACCTGGTATGAAGTCCGTCATGACCACCGCGGATTGTAACATTTGTTACAATTCCATAAGAACAATACCTGCAATTAATAGCCCAGTTTGCCGAATTTTTTATGGTAATGCCTTCAAGTTTAATATCCTGGCAATTAATCAGTTTTATGCAATGGGGCCCTCTGAAACCTTCCTCGCCTTTAGGATTATAGCAGTCAACTCCGTCAATAATTCCTTTTCCTTCAATAGCTACTTCCGAGAGATCTTTGCCGTAAAAGAAAGCGTCATTTCTGTAGTCGGAATACTTATTGCTACCGCTTAGAATTACTTCCCTATCGAGTTTAATTGTTACCCTGCTTTTTAGTTCAATTGTTCCTGATCTGTAGGTGCCTGCTGTAAGCTGCACAGTTCCACCTCCTTTTGATGCACACTTATCAACTGCTTTCTGAATGATATCAGTCATAAGAACGTTACCAGAAGGTTTGAGGATAATTACATTCTTATCATTAACTATATTCTTATTATCCTGAAATATAGTCAGGAACACATGTGTTAAAAAAAGGAAGAAAATAGCTCTCATAAAGATTTACTTTCCAGAACAAGCACCCAGTCGCATCCACGGCCTGACTTAAGCCAGGTCAGTTCTTTTGACATTCCCGGAACATTAAATATTCTTTCGCCGGTATTATCAAATTCTCCGATAAGTGTGGTTTCTCCTGTCCGTGGATCGAACCACGAAGCCGTAACCTTTTTCCCGGAGATTAGTCCCATTTTAATAATAGGTTTCCCCCCCGAAGGAATATAAATACAGGCATTGGCTTTGCCCCTTATGGCTGCAACATTGTTGGCACAATGACCTTGTCCTGAGGCAATCATAGACTGATCCGGCACCATTTCATACATTGATTGCGACTCAAAAAGCTTTTTCAGAATTGCCATCGGGAAAGCCCCAGGAAGATCCATCCCCGTTTGCCGGTCGGAATATGTCATTTCAGTTAGCTTCTTTCTTGTTTTATCAGTAAACTGCCATATTGGTTGTGCACCATAACGCTACCCCTTCTTTACGTTCATCAGGCAGACGATCTCCATAATAATTAGTAAGCTTGTCCATATGAATGAACTCACTCACAAGGACAGTCTGTATAACGCTGAAACCCTTTTTGCTCCGGTTATCAAGGTATTGATTTATTTCACTGCGATTAAGACGTGCCAGCATTTCCCAGCCGGTATCGCCAAGCCAGAAAAACGGTATTCCGTCTTCATAAACCAGATAATGACCATTTTCTGAGACTCTCAATCGCCCATGGGTCCAATTCTCCCGGGAATAGACTGAACAAACCAAACCCAGTTTTACAAGTATGAACAGAAATCTTGTTTTCACTATTTGGATTTAAATTAATATGAATACACGAATTCAATCTCCAACCTTCACCACTTTAAGTGCTATATCTTCAGTATAATCAGGCGACATAATCATGGCAAATCCTCCGGAGTGATTTTTCAGGTTTTCAACGTTTTCATCACCGGTTTTTGTATTTATCCACTTCAATTCATAGGATCCCGGCGATAACTTAATTTCAAATCCTGACTTTCCGATAGAATTATCTTTGCGGCTCAGATACAGTGCAAATTCCGTATCAACTTTTGCAAGAGCTCTTACCTCAACATCACCGTTTACTGGCAACTTTATGATATCTTCTTTTACCGGCTCCATATTAATAAAATCTATAGTCTTCATGAATTCAGCCAGGATTTTAAACTGATTCCGCAGTATTTTTCCTCCGCCGCCAGGTTCACCTGGTTGAATAATAAAACTGCCATCTTCATTATCCGTAGTATATGAATAATCAAGGTTATTAAACAGGCCTCCTCCTGCTAAAATAAAGTTCCAGGCTTCTTTGCGATATCTGGAATCCTCAATTCCATCAAAACCGGTTTCATTATCCCCGATCACTTTATTCAGATGATAATTCATCGTCACAGCTATTGGGGGCCGGGCATAATGAAAATTATAAATTGAAACACCTTTCCTGTTTTCCGGGACCAACTTGAAGTTATTGGCTACATTGTTCGATATAAGGTGTTTCTGTTTGAATTCTTTTTCAGCATCTACCACAATACCAGTCATATGCTTCTCCCATTCCGCTAGTGCCAGAGTATCTCCAAAGTAAGGTTCATTACAGACTTCATAATAAAGATTGTCAAAATCCTTAAGCTCATTTATGATCTTTCTGACCATCTTCTCCTGGGTGTCAAGGATTTCAGGATGCCTGAGTGAAAGGATTTCATTATGATCCTGAATATTGCCTATACCATTGACATTATTTTTTATATATAACGGCGACATTTTCCATTGGAGAGTATCATAAAAATTGGAAAACAGATCAAGTTCAACAATTATATTTCTCTTTCCGGCTTCACCGATAAAATCTTTCAGCCTTGAGAAATATGCGTCATCCCACTTTGAAAGGTCAAATTTATTACCTCCATTGACATATCCGGGTTCTGAACTTCGTGCCCAGGGACAAATATATCGGTCAGGTACCGGCGCAAGTGTATTCCTGAGGATCCCAAATGCTCCCTGAGGTTCTACATACACTCCTGAAAATGTGCGTGTAATATTAAGCCCGGATAAAGCAATTTCATTGAGGTACTTCACATAATCAAAATCGAGATTCATAACTGCCCCGTAATGTTCTGTCGAACCGATTAATATCAAGGGCTTACCTTTGTAGAGGAAATAATGCGGATTTTGAGGATGGAGGCTGAGGTGTGTCTGCTGTTTTTTCGATTCTCTGCAGGATAATACTCCAAACAGAAGTAAAATGAAAAAGATTGACTGAAATGGTCTCATTATCCTCATTCTTGTTCAGTTATTCTTCAAAAATTACAACATCCCATGGTTTCAGGGTCACAGTATCACCTTTTCTTAAGGATTTGTTTGTCAATAAGTCTGTTCCATTGTTATAGAAGTAAGTAAAAGATTGTTCACTGCCTGAATAGTTTAAAAAATACCGAATGGTCTTTCCCTGATCGTTTATTCCAGATTTCATCACTATCGGATAGGTCAATTGCCTGTCCTTATCAATTAATCCTGTTTCCAGAGCTTTTCCTGAAACAATTTTTGACTGTATTTCATCCGTTACGAGACAACCTTCGTAAATAAAACTTCCTTTGCCGAATTTATTTTCAACTATTGCAGGATACTTACCAAAAAACGTATCATTATACAAAGCAATTGGCTTTGCTGTTTCAGGGATAATAAATTCCGCCCAGTCTTTTGCTTTATTTTTCTCATCACCTACCTTAAACGGATCATTAAGCAACGCTAGAGGTTTCACAACGGAAAACTCCTGGTAGTAGAATCCGGCAGCCTCCCTTAGCGGACCCGGAGCTTTTATATGACGAACGACAGAGTTTTCATCGCAGAAGCCACTTTTCACCGACATAATTACATGACCGCCATTTTTAACAAAATCAGATATTTTTTTAAGTAATTCGTCACTGGCAACATACAATGGCGGAACCAGTAAAAGCGTATGACCTGAAAAGTCAGCATTTTCCGCCATCACAAAATCAACACCTATGTTCTGCCTGAAAGCAGCCCTGTGCATCTGACGCAACACCTCCATGTACGCATTCCCCTCTTTAAATGGCATATAACTCAACCCGAATTCCGAATCGCGGCTATATAAAATTGCAGTTTTATTCTTAATCCTCAGATTCGCAAGTTTTGGTCCGATTTTCTGCAGTTCATGGGCTGTCCGGCTGACTTCATTGTAAAACCTGTTTGGCTCAAGATCATGACCCAACACTCCCTTCCAATATGTCTCCTGTCCATAATGAATTGAATGCCAGTGCCAGTATTCAACCATATTTGCTCCGCCTGCGATATGAGAATAAACAAACAATCTGCCCTGTCCGTCAAACGGTGGCGTTTGTCCCTTAGAATCCCATCCTATTGTTTGTGCGTTTGTCTCGGTGATCAAATGATTTGTCTTTTTTACACTCCTGTAAAAGTCATCGGCCCACATAACATCCTCACCTGTAACATCATTCTGGCTTCCATGATAAACATTAAGGGAAGGCATATCGAGCTTCTGGTCTGCAGCCAGCTGATCGACGCTACTGATCCATGGCATAAAATCGTGGGTGATGAACTGATCAGGACGCTTATACTCGGCAACAATCCCTGCCTGCCAGGTTATAAAATCGGCTACTGCCTTTACAGTATATCTGTCCCATTCAAGTTTATAAGAAGGATTGGTTGCACTGGTCCTGGTCGGGAATTCATCCCAGCCATTCAGTGTCATTCCCCAGTAATTAAGTCCCCATAATTTGTTTATTGTATCGGTGGTTCTGTATTTCTTTTTCATGTAATCAACAAAACCTCTGAAATAATCGTAATTGGCCGTCCCGTAGTCGTGAGTCTCATTATCTACCTGGTAGCCTATGATTGCAGGATGTTTTGCATAATGCTCCATCATTTTCCTTATTATCCGCTCGGAATAGAAGAGGTAAGTCGGATTTGTTATATCGAAATTCTGACGGATACCATATCCTGACTTTGATCCGTCGAGCCGTTCAACCAATAATTCAGGATGCTTTTTTGCCATCCAGGCGGGAATAGAATAGGTAGGTGTTCCCAGTATGACTTTAATCCCGGCTTTTTGCATCCGGTCGATGATCCTGTCCATCCATGCAAATTCAAACCGGCCTTCTTCAGGCTCAAAGAGGCTCCATGTAGATTCACCAAGACGAACAACCGATATTCCTGCATCCTGCATGAGCTGAACATCTTTTTCAAGCCGATCATAAGGCATATACTCGTGGTAGTAAGCTACACCATATAATACAGTGTTAAATTTTTGAGACTGAGCACCTATACTCGAAAAAATGAGCAGTAATAATGAAATTGTGAAAAGGTGTTTATCCTGATTCCTGAGGTTTCTGAATTGTGACATAGTAATTTTTTTAAATTCATCGTTAAGATGATGCAAGATAATTATTTCAGCCAAGATTACCGACTTCTTTCTCTACTTCAACAAGGATTTCACACGATCTGACAAGTTCCTGCATTTTTGTGTGGTCGTGATACAGCGGGCGGTCAATATCAAGAAACTCGACATGTCTCCTGATTACCTCCCATCCTTTCTGGACCCCCTTGCCGAATTTATACTCTTCCTTTCTGAAATCAAGGGCCTGTGCAGCAGCCATAAATTCAATACCAAGAATACCATAAGCATTTTCGAGTATCTGGAAATTCTTTATTGCTGTATTCATTCCCATAGAAACAAAGTCTTCCTGGTCCGCAGCAGCAGGGATAGACTGAATGGAGGCAGGTGCAGAAAGTATTCTTTGTTCAACTATCATCATATCTGCCGTATACTGACTGAGCATCATACCCGAGAACATGCCGGCTCCTTTTGTCAGGAAATCGGGCAGCCCGACGCTCAACGCCGGGTTATTCAACCTGTTCATCCTTCTTTCAGATATTACGCTTACCATAGTTATACATGCTCCGGCCATATCCATAGGAACTGATACCGGTGAGCCCTGGAAGTTCGCTCCGGAAAGCTGAATATTTTTATCAGGGAAAAAGATGGGATTGTCACCCACGCCATTAAGCTCAATCTCAACCTGTGAACGGGCGTAAGCCATAGCATCGTGAGCAGCTCCGATTACCTGTGGTGTTGAGCGCATTGAATACGCATCCTGGACTTTGCTTTTAACCCTCCCCTCTTTAAGGTCGCCTCCGTTAACACACATATTGATCGCATTTGCACTCCTCACGGCTCCTTTGAAACCTCTTACCTCATGCAAAAGCGGGGTATAAGGTTTCATGTTTGCCTTCAGAGCTTCGAGCGACATTGACGCTGCTATCTCAGCTTGTTTGAGCCAGTTATTGGCATCGTAAAGAAATATTGCGCTCATGGCTGTCAGCACATTTGAACCGTTAATAGTTGCCAGTCCGTCACGGGCCATAAGCCCTGGGATACTGATTCCGGCACTCTCCATAGCCACTTTACCATCGAGTAATTCGCCCTGATAATACGCCTCTCCTTCTCCCATCATAAGCAAAGCTATCTGAGACATAGGGGCCAGATCACCACTGGCTCCTACAGAACCCTTCTGGCATACATAAGGAGTAACACCTTTATTCAACATTTCCACAAGAGTTTCGGTTATTGCCAGCCTGTTTCCTGAGTTGCCATGGGCATGCACATTAACCCTTCCGAGCATGGCACCCCTCACATATTCGGCAGGTGCTGGGGCCCCGATACCTGCAGCATGGTTATAAACAAGGTATTTCTGAAAATCCTTTATCTGGTCATCGTTAAGAACTACTTCGGAAAACTCACCGATACCGGTATTTACACCGTACATTATTTCATGCGCGTCAATCTTTCTTTCCAGCATCTCCCGGCAACGGTTAATTCTATCCCTCGCTTCCGGATGAAGTTCCACTTTCTGACCATGGCGCGCAACATTCACTATATCTTCAATTGTCAGGTTCGATCCTGTAATGATTAAATTTTCCATATTATTTCTTTTTTTAGTTGAACTTTTGTTAAGATAGCAGCCGGCAAAGTCAATTCCTGCCAAATGATATTACTGCTTTTATTTATTATTGGATAAGAGGGGTCATTGAACGACCTGACAGAGTCCGGCGCGATTCACTTTTATTTTATATTCAAGTGCTACGTTTCTCATAACCGGAAAATGAAATTTTTCCTAAAAGTATATAAATTAATTCATATAGATCTCCTTCTTAAAAAGATTACATTAATTATTGAAAAATTCGGCCTGGGAATTGGCAACGACCATATCGTCAGCTGGACCCATAGTCTGAAGCTGTGGCTCAAATGGTTGAATAATCAAAAGTAAAAAGTCAAAATACTACTGATCTAGAGCTTGAAGAAGATATTTACTTTTCTTCCGGTGTGTTTTATCTGTAATACCCCGCCAACTGATAAAGTCTTCCATCTGAATCCTTCTGAATTTGTATCAGTAGACTCCTTAGACACTGTCCCGTCACATGTTATTTTAACCGGTTTTTGTTTAAGCCTTAGAATATCTGTTGCCGGATCATAAGTTGTATAAGTTACTGCTTCTGGTTTATATCCTATTGAAGTGACGATTGAGGTCGAAGCCAGAAATCTGTTTCTATGAGAAGGGGCAAGTTCCGGCATGGCTGCCATAGCTCTAATATAATGGCGGACATAATCGCCATACCCGTCAGTAAACCATATATCATCCCTGATGTACCGGTTACGGCCATCATTGGCTACGGTATAGGTTGCCCAGTTTAATGTGCGTATTGCATTTGTTTTGTACATTGTGTCTCCTGACATTTTGGAGTACATAAGTTCTACTGAAGCCTGGCGCGATGAATGGCTGTTACCCGGAACACGATATACTGTCTGTTCGTTCATGACTGTTACCTTATACTTTTCATATTCATGATTCCCCAGCTCCCTGTAAGTCCAGTCAAAAATACTTTTTACACTATTTTTCCAATCCGAAAAGAGATCCGGGTGATTAAGTATAAACATCGCAAAACTTATGGCGTTTGTCTGGGTATCGCTCCAGCCAGGTATATCCTCGAAAAATGGTCCCCATTTGTTTGTTTTCAGCGGATAGGTTTTCATCCAGTCCAGAATAGTAGTAAAAGATTTTTGATATTTATTCGCATTTGCAATATCAAAAGATTTGAGCTCTTCAAAGAGCAGCATTGTGCAGGTCCAGTTTGAAGTGTAAAGTGCAGATTCAACTTTTTTACCCGACATATTATTATTAAAAAGTAAACCCGCCTCACCAGTTTTCGCATTTACCCTGAAGGGGAGCGGAGATCTTATACTGTCTCCGGGAACAATATGCTTCATAAGTGTCCTGGCAATTCGTTCTGCAGCCATGAGATATTTTTTTTCACCGGTTATTTTGAACAGGTTCACAAGCTCATATCCAAAGCTCCCTGCTTTATCGGGTTGTGTGATCCCCTTTCCGTTACGCATGTCGCCATCATATTTTCCTGAATGAATATCAGTGTTATATGGATAAGGCATAAATGACCAGTTATCGGTTGAATCGGATAATGCACGTTCAAGGTAACAATCTGCCAGGTATTTCATGTTCTCAAGGACTTCAGGGTTCCCCGTATAACCATATAGCAACGTCCACGATGACAATGCCATATTGATCTGGTCACCACCCAACCCTCGCATATCATGCTCCGGCTTCCATACCTGGTGGTTCATGTAATATTTTAACCCGTTTGAATCAATAGCCATCTTGTTCCAGAAGTCCCAGACAAGTAGTAATATTGTATCGTATGAAACTCCCTGGTTGGAAGAATACCAGGGAAGTATTGAGCTATCGTTTTTATTGATGCGCACCGGATGATACTGAATTGTATCACTTACCAGAAGTGTATCTACTGAGGCTGATCTGAACGAATTTGTGTTTCGACAGCCGATTAAAACACATGTTAAGAGTATCCAAAAGATGATAGCCAGGTTTTTCATAGTATTGTATTTATAAAAGTTGTTTGAGATGAGGTTCGACTTTAAGTTTCCATGCGCCTTCCTATTTCTGAATAAATGTAGAGAAATAATCCAGAATCTGCTATTAAATATTCAACATATTTAACCAACTTTATAGATAGAATGATAACAGTAAAACTCTACAAGCAAATTAGGATAAACTGGTACAGATTATGAAACTAAATCGCAGAAATTTTATTCAAAAAGCATCAGCATCAGCCGTTGGAGCAGGAGTATTTTCAATGCTTCCTTCAAGAATATGGGACCTACCGGCAGCTCCCAGTGATAAAATAAATATTGGATTGATCGGTTGTAACAGCCAGGGATTCTGGGACCTGAAATGTCATCTTGATTTTAATGATGCTGTCTGTGTAGCATTATGTGATATAGATTCAAAAGTACTCAATAAACGGGCCTCTGAGATAAAAAAAACATATAAGCAGAATCCGAAGCTCTATAACGATTTCAGGAAAATGCTGGAACAAAAGGACATCGATGCAGTAATCATTGGTACTCCCGATCACTGGCATTGCCTTCAACTCGTATATGCCTGCCAGGCCGGAAAAGATGTATATGTTGAAAAACCAATGGCAAACTCTATTGCTGAATGTAATGTCATGGCAAAAGCTTCAAATTATTATAACAGGATTGTACAGGTCGGACAGCAGCAGCGAAGTGGTTTTGTATTCCAGGAATCTATGAAAATGATCAAAGACGGGACAATAGGGAAACTCAGGAAAGTTAATGCCTGGGGAAATTTCAACTATGGAACCGGTGCAGATCCTTTGCCGGATAGCAACGTACCCGAAGGTGTAGATTATGACATGTGGCTGGGGCCAGCCCCTTTGCGTCCATTTAACATGAACCGATTTCATGGTTCATGGCGCCATTTCTGGGATTATGGTGGCGGACTGATGTCCGACTGGGGCGTTCATCTTCTTGATATTGGGTTATGGGCTAAAGATCTGGTTCAAGCTCCTTCACAGGTCTTAACATATGCCGCCAATTCTTCCACAGAAAAGAAAGTGCGCGATACATTTGATACGATGACTGTCGTTTATCCAAAAAAAGATTATGTAATTAACTGGGACATGACAGCCGGTGTTCAGCAGGGACCATATCAAAAATTATATGGCCTGGCTTTTATCGGAGAAAAAGCAACAATAGTCACAGACAGGAGCAGTTACCAGGTTTTTCCTGAATGGGATGAAGAAAAGAAAGCAGCCAAAACTGCGGCCAAATCTTTTAAAGAGGGAAAGGAATCTCATGCTCAGCACGCGAGGAATTTTCTCGATTGCATTAAGTCGCGTAAGGCACCAGCCTGTCCTCCTGAATCAGGAAGAGTGGCAGCATTACATGCACATATCCCAAACATTTGTGCAAGAACAGGTGAACCCGTACTCTTCTGGGATGATACTAACAGCCGCTTTATCAACAGTGAAAAGGCCAATACATTGATCAAACCTGAATACAGGGCTCCATGGACATTTCCAAAAATCTAAAATCATAACACCATGCGCTTAAAAAATTGTTTTTTACTGGTTTTGCTGATTTGCTCTAATCTCCATGCGCAAACAGTTCAAGAGTTAATTTTGGATAAAATTAATCCGGATCTCCTTAACAAGCACTGGAAGGCACAATGGATAACTCATCCGACAGAATCTCTGCTTGATTATGGTGTTTTTCACTTCAGGAAGAGTTTTGAACTGAAGGTGCAGCCACAGGAATTTATTATTAACATCTCCGCTGATAACCGATACCGTCTTTTTATTAACGGGAAGGCTGTATGTTTTGGTCCTGCACGTGCCGACCTTGAACACTGGTCGTATGAAAGCATAGACATTTCACCATTTCTGATACCAGGTAAAAACGTTCTTGCAGCTGTAGTATGGAACTTCGGAGAATTAAAACCATGGGCCCAGTTCTCAATTAAAACGGCATTTATTGTCCAGGGAAACTCTTCGGCAGAAGAAATAGTAAACACAGATGCCTCGTGGAAAGTAATGATGGATAAGGCATATTCACCGGCTGCTGCCAGCAGTAAAGAAACTTCAGGGCAATTCGTTGTAGTAGGTCCCTGCGACAGGGTTGATGCATCACTTTATCCATGGGACTGGGAAACGCCTGGTTTTGATGATCAGGCATGGCTGAAACCCCGAACACTGGATGCAGCTCATCCACGTGGAGTGGGAACCGATATAAACTGGGAATTGTCACCTCGCAGAATTCCACTGATGGAACAAATGCGGCAGCGTTTTGCAACTGTCCGTCGTACCTCAGGTGATAAGTTGCCAGAGGGTTTTCTTGAAGGAAAAACCACATGGACAATACCCGCGAACAGTAAAATCACTGTGTTGTTCGATCAGGCTACTCTTACTACCGGATACCCTGAATTGCTTGTTTCAAAAGGAAAAGGAAGCAGCATCAAACTGACCTATGCCGAATCGCTGTTCGATTCAAAAGGTTCAAAAGGAAACCGGAATGAAATAGAAGGAAAATCCATAATCGGGTATTCTGATTACTTCTTACCGGATGGCAATCCTGACAGGGTGTTCCGTACTCTCTGGTTTCGCACCTGGCGTTATCTTCAGATGGAAATAGAAACCAGGGAAGAATCGTTGGATGTGAAAAGTTTTTCAAGTGAATTTAGTGCATATCCGCTGAAAGAGAACGCAGTTTTTGAATCTGACCAGCCTGGTCTGAAAAAGATCTGGGATGTTGGCTGGAGGACTGCCCGTCTTTGTGCAAACGAAACTTATTTTGATTGTCCCTATTATGAGCAGCTGCAATATGTTGGGGATACACGTATTCAGGCACTGGTTTCACTATATGTGTCAGGTGATGACCGGCTGGTCCGGAATGCGATTATGAACTTGAATGAATCACAGTTTTATGAGGGCCTTACCCGAAGCAGGTATCCGTCAGCTAATCCACAGATTATTCCGCCGTTTTCATTGTATTGGGTCGATATGGTAAATGATTACTGGACTCTCAGGGATGATCCTGAATTCATAAAAAACTTTTTGCCTGGAATCGAAAATGTACTAAGCTGGTTTACTAAACGGATTGACCCGGAAACAGGGATGCTTGGAAAAGCAGAATATTGGAACTTTGTTGACTGGGCCGTTGAATGGGCCTGGAACAGTGAAAGAGGTATCGGAGGAGTGCCCGCAGGTGGAATGATGGATGGCAATTCCTCAATTCTGTCTATGCAAGTTGCTTACGCAGCACAAAGGGCAGCTGAGTTGTTCAGATACTTTGGAATACCGGAAAAGGCAGATAAGTATTCTCTGATTGCCCAACAGTTAACAAAAGCTGTATATGAAAAGTGCTGGGACGAATCACGTGGTTATCTTGCAGATACCCCTGCAAAAAAAGAATTCAGCATGCACGGACAGATTTTTGCTGTTCTTACAAACACCATTGCTGAAAACAATCAAAAGGCATTTATAAAACGGTTCATGAATGATAAAAGTCTGATTCAGCCTACAATGTATTTCCGGTTTTACCTCACGCAGGCTTTGAAAAAAACCGGTCTGGCCGATCTTTATCTTGAGACCCTTGGCCTATGGGATGAAATGCTGCAAAAAGGATTGACTACCTTTGCCGAGAATCCTGATCCTGCCCGTTCCGACTGCCATGCCTGGAGTGCAAGTCCGGATTATGATTTTCTTGCAACAGTGGCAGGTATCCGTCCCGGAATGCCGGGATTCAAAACTGTTGAGATAGAACCTGCCCTGGGTAAACTAACATTTATTAAAGGACAGATGCCTCATCCTGCAGGAATTATCAGTTTTGATTTAAAAAGAAAGGTGGATGAAGGCATAAGTGGAGAAATTATTTTACCTGAAGGACTTACAGGAAAATTTACATGGAATGGAAAATCAATATCCTTAAAAGGCAAAACAAATATTGAATTATAATCCTGATATGCATTTTTTGCTTTTTCAAAATACTAAAATCTTCATCCAAAAAGTTGAGTAAATTGCATTACCTAAATTTAAGATAATGAAAAAATCAATATCCCATCCACAACAAATAATAGCTCTTCTTTTATTAACCTATTATCTTACAGGTAATCAGATACAGGCGCAGGATGATACCACACATTATGTGCTTTCTGAATTTATGGTAGGTAGTGTAAAATTGAAAAACGGGCGAACTGATTCTGCATGGATGGATTATAATAAGCTTACCGAGGAGATGATTTTTGAAAAAGATGGGGTCATGTTAGCCCTCGATAGTCTGGAAACCATCGATACTGTCACTATAGATTCGAGGATATTTGTACCTCACCAGAAAGTTTTCTTTGAGCTGCTGGTGAAGGGACCGGTATCTCTTTTCATCCAGCATAAATGCAACCTGCTGGCAGCCGGTAATCCTTCGGGGTATGGAGGAATGACAGAGACAGGCGCAGCAAAGAACATATCATTTCTGGCTAATTCGGGACGTGCCTATAAATTAGTCCTTCCTTCGGATTATCATGTGACCGATGCCACACAACACTGGATCAAAATGAACAATAAATTCTATAAGGCAAATACCAGTTCTCAGATAGCTAAGGTCTTCCCGGATAAAGGAAAAGAGATTAAACAGTTCATTAAAGAAAACAAGCTAGATTTGAAAAAATCGGACGATATGATCAAATTGATTGTTAAATGTAACGAGTTTGTCCACTGACCAGGTTGAAAAGTTATTTATGTTTGAGTTGTTCCCTGAAGGTTTTTGGAGAATTATCGCAAAGTAATCTGAGATGGCGGTCAAAACAGGATGCATTTTCAGAGCCGCTTCTATATTTTCTCCTTTTTAAGATTTAACTTCGTAATGATCATGAATAGTCCTGGTACCGGTACAATAATTAAAGAAGCATTCAGGCAGGGAATAGTTGTCCCTGGTTTTAACATCCCTTATCTGCCAATGATGGAACCGGTTATAAGAGCATTGCATGATACTGAAACCTTCGGGTTAATTATGGTGGCACGACTGGAATGGATAAAATTCAAATCGGGCAGTATGAAAACCATAAGTGATGAATATGAGAAACTGAAGGATTTGAAATTCACCCGGCTACATCTCGATCATGTACCTGTGATTGATGAGGATAATCTTCTGACCGATTTTGAAAATATTATCTGTGAAGCTATTGATATAGGATATGATTCTGTGATGATCGACGGATCGAGGCTTTCGCTTGAAGAAAATATCAAAAAAACCAGGAGAATTGTAGAGATTGCTCACAAGAGCAATATTCCTGTGGAAGCTGAACTCGGAGCAGTAATGGGGCATGAATCAGGTCCATTACTTCCTTACGAAGAGCTTTTTGCAACGGGGAAAGGATTTACTTCATCAGATGAGGCTGAAAGGTTTGTCCGGGAGACCCGGACAGATTGGCTTTCAGTTGCAATTGGCAATATCCACGGGGCAATATCAGCTGCAACACGTACTGATAAAAAAATTGAAGCCCGTCTTGCTATTCCGCATCTGAAAAAAATCAATGAAACTATAAATATCCCGCTGGTGCTTCATGGGGGAACAGGAATTGGCAAAGAATATCTGATGAAAGCATTCAAAGAGGGTATTGCTAAGATCAATATTGCAACCGCCATCAGGCAACCATATGAGAAACTGATGAATTCTTCTGTCAGGGCAGCACAGGAAGCAGTTTATAACGAAATGATTGACATTGTCAACAACCAGCTGGAAATCAGTGGATCTGCAGAAAAAATCCTTGGAAATTAGACGAATGAATATACCATAAATGTAATATATAACCTTATCAGCCAAAACGATTATTAAATTATACATATATGAAAAAAGATAAATCAACCTTCGCACTTTTTTTTGGTAACCGCGGATTTTTCCCTGAATCATTAATTGCCATAGCCCGCAAAGAGGTAAGCGATACCCTGAAAAAGTTAGGGTATGGCAGTCTGATGATGGATAGTAACCTGACTCGTTTCGGAGCTGTTGAAAGTCCTGAAGAAGGCAGAAAATATGCAAAATTTCTGGATGATAACCGGGGCAATTTCGATGGTGTAATTCTGGTACTGCCGAACTTTGGCGATGAGACCGGAGCTGTTTCAGCTCTTCAGGATGCAGGAGTGCCAATATATATCCTGGCCTATCCTGACGAGCTTGATAAAATGGGATTCGAAACACGTCGCGATGCATTCTGCGGCAAATTCTCCATTATGGATGTCTTCTACCAGTATCAGTTGCCTTATACAGTTTTTCCGCCTCACACCGTTCATCCCTTCTCAAGAGAGTTTGAAAACCAGATTGATGCCTTCGATAAGGTATGCAAAATTGTAAATGGTATGAAACGAATGACAGTTGGAGCAATAGGTGCAAGAACAACTGCATTTAAAACTGTTCGTTTTGATGAACTGACCTTGCAGAAATATGGCATTACCACCGAAGTAATGGATTTATCCGAAGTATTCAGCCGGGTCCGTAAACTTGACATATCTTCTTCTTCAGCAAAAGAAAAAGCAGAAAAACTCAAGAACTATACAAGCTTCAAAAAAGTTCCCGAAAAGGCATTTGAAAACCTGGTACGATTTGGTGTTGTCATTGATGAGATAATAAATGAATGCGGCCTCAATACGCTTGCTCTCAGATGCTGGCTTGAGATGGAGAAAGAATTTGGTGTCGCCCCATGTGTATTGTTGAGTGAAATTAACGACCGTGGATTCCCTGCTGCCTGTGAGCTTGATGTCTGCAATGCCGTTACCATGTATGCACTGAATCTTGCATCGGGGAAACCTGCAACATGTCTTGACTGGAATAACAACTATGGCGAAGATCCCAATAAATGTATACTCTTCCATTGCGGACCTGTACCACAAAGCCTCATGACTGGCAAAGGAGAAGTCATTGAACATCCAATGTTTGCAAAGGCTTTGGGTGCCGGCTGCGGTTTCGGTTGCAACGTCGGACGCATTGCACCGAATAAGCTCACCTTTGCCAGTTCCAAAACACAGGATGGCAAGCTTCATGTTTACATGGGAGAAGGTGAATTCACCAGCGATCCTATACAGGAAGGCTTTTTTGGTTGCGGAGGAGTAGCAAAAATTAACAATTTGCAGGAAAAACTTTATAATATAGGTTACAACGGGTACCGTCATCATGTAAGTGTAACTCCAGGCTTAGTTAGTATTTCATTAAGGGAAGCATGCACACGTTATCTGGGTTATGAAATTACAGAAATTTAAAAACTATAGAATTGAGCTATCTGGGACTGGATATAGGTACCGGGGGATGCAAAGCGGTAGTGTATGACAGGGACGGAAAGGACCTTGCTTCAGCATTCAGGGAATATCCCGTTTTGCACCCTTATCCTGACTGGGCAGAAATCGAGCCGGATGAAGTTATACATAAGTGTTTTGAAGTTATAACAGAAGTAAATGCTGCCATCTCAGATCCGGTTGTTTCCATGAGTATATCGAGCCAGGGCGAAGCATTTACACCTGTAGGAGAAAACGGGCAGATATTGGGAAATGCCATGGTCTCGTCTGACGCAAGGGCAAGGGACATTGTAATTAACTGGAGTGAAAATTTCGGTACAAAAAAGATCTATAACATTACCGGTCATACCCCCCACCCTCTTTTCACCCTTTTTAAAATTCTCTGGATAAAAGAAAATCAGCCTGATGTATGGAGAGAAGCGAGGTATTTCCTCTGTTTTGAAGACCTGTTCCATTATAAGGCTGGGCTTGAACCCAGGATCAGCTGGCCGATGGCAGGAAGAACAATGATGTTCGATGTGATAAAACACCAGTGGAGTAAAGATATACTTGATGCCGCCGGATTATCGCCAGAAAGATTGGCAATACCAGTGGCGCCCGGTGAAGTTACAGGAACTATCGGACCGGAGATTGGGAGCAGATTGGGGTTCAAAAATCCGATAATACTTGTAGCAGGAGGACATGATCAGACATGCGCTGCTCTGGGAGCCGGGGTAATTGAACCAGGTATGTGCATGTATGCCACAGGAACAGTGGAATGTTTCTGCCCAGTTTTGGAGAAACCAGGCTTCACGGAGGAGTTGCAGCGGAATAACCTGTGCTGTTATGATTATACCATAAAGGGTAAGTATACTACAGTTGCTTATAGTTTAACCGGAGGGAACATTCTCCGCTGGATGCGAGATGAATTCGGACATGCAGAAATGGATGCAGCAGCAGAAACCGGATCAAATCCTTATACATTACTCCTCGATGATATGCCACCATTTCCAACTGACCTGCTTGTTCTGCCATATTTTTCTGCAACTGGGACGCCTTATTTTGATACCCGGGCTAAAGGCGCCATTATTGGACTTCAGCTTACAACTACCAGTGGTGAAATAACAAAGGCGCTCCTCGAAGGAGTTGCCATGGAAATGAAACTAAACCTTGAGATGATGGAGAAATCAGGAATGAAAATAAATACTTTCATAGCCACGGGAGGAGGAACAAAAAATAAAACCTGGACTCAGCTGAAGGCTGATGTATTGAATAAAAAAATTATAGTGCGTGAGGTTAAGGAAGCCGGGTGTTATGGAGCAGCTTTACTTGCTTGCAGTGCTGTTGAAAAAACTCCTGTAGAACAATTACTAAAAAACAGTAGAACCGGAAATGAGGTTTTTTCACCAGATCCGGAAAATGCGAAATTCTATGATAATAAATTCGAATCATATAAGCAGCTATATCCGGTTCTGAAGCAGTTCTGGAAGGTTTGAACAGATCATGCAACTGAAGAGACGGTTTGCTATTACTTTAAATAGAAAAAATAAATATGGACAAATCTGAATTGTTGAAATACATCGGGAATCTTTCACAAACAGGAGGTTGCCGGCATTACACACTAAGTGATGGATGGGGACGTGGGATGAGGGCAACTGATATTAATACGGGCAGCGGCCTGCAATATACGGTGTTACCCGATCGCGGGCTTGATATCTCTCTTGCCAGCTTTAAGGGTATCAATCTCGTTTACCAAACCTGCAATGGAGAAACTCACCCTGCTTTTTATGAACCTGAGGGTCTTGGCTGGCTACGTACATTCGCGGCCGGATTGCTTACAACATGCGGACTTACCCATCTGGGTCCTCCATGCATTGATGAAGGAGAACAACTGGGCCTTCATGGAAGAGTATCAACTATTCCTTCCAGACAGTTTGCCGACCTCTCAGAGTGGGAAGGCAATGAATACCGTTATAAAGTAAAGGCAATCATTGAAGAAGGCTTTCTCTTTGGCAATAAGCTGAGGATGGAACGTGAAATAACTTCACTCCTCGGGCAAAATGAAATAGTGTTAACGGATAAAATAACCAATTTCGGAAATAAACCGAGCCCTTACACAATTCTTTACCATATGAATTTTGGATACCCGTTATTATCCGAAGATACTGAACTGATTATTGAACCTGTGAAGACTGTACCCCGTGATTCAGATGCAGTTCCAGGGATGAAGGATTTCAGAAGCTTTATTAAACCTCAACAGGACTATAAAGAGCAGGTATTCTTTCACACAATGAAGGGAAACAAGGATGGTGAAACCAGTGTAACAGTTATTAACAAAAAGATTGGAATTGCTGTCATCATCAAAACAAACATAAACCAGCTTCCATATATCGCCCAATGGAAAATGATGGGCTGTGGTGAGTATGTTCTTGGAATAGAGCCCTCGAATGTTCTTGTCCAATCCCGTAAAACATTAAGGGAAAATAATACACTGCCGATATTGCAACCGGACGAGAGCAGGATCAATGTTATAAAGATTATTGTTGGCAGCATTTAGATGCGGAGAGTAATAACAATGAAGAAGCTAGTTTTATTCGGTGCCGGAAAAATAGGACGTTCATTTATAGGCCAGTTGTTTGCCACTTCCGGTTTTGAAGTTGTATTTGTAGATATTTCAGAACCGGTAATCAGGGAGCTGAATCGTTTAAATGAATACAGAGTAGTAATTAAAAGTTCACAACCCGATCTTATCATTAATGTTGGCAATGTCAGGGGCATTCTGGCTAGCGAGTTGGATAAGGTAGCTGAAGAATTATCTGTTTGCGACATCGCAGCTATTTCAGTGGGGCAAAAAGGTTTGCCAGAGGCGATCAATACTTTAGCTAAAGGGCTTATCTTGCGGCAGAAGAGATCTGGTAATAAACCGCTTGATGTCATCTTAGCCGAGAACATGCATAATGCAGATAAATATGCTAAAGATATTCTCATAAGTATTGTCGGAAGTGAATATCCTGTTGATGATCTTGTTGGACTTATTGAAACCAGCATTGGTAAGATGGTGCCAATTATGCCTAAGGAAGAACAGGAAAATGATCCTTTGCTTGTTTATGCTGAACCCTACAATACCCTGATTCTGGATAAAAAAGCCTTTAAGAATCTTATACCTGATGTAAAAGGACTTGCGCCGAAAGATAACATGAAAGCATGGGTCGACCGTAAATCTCATATTCATAATTTCGGCCATGCAGCAGCAGCATACGCAGGGTTTCTGGCAGATCCATCTGTGCAATTTATGGCTGAAATACTCAAAATTCACAATGTGAAGAAATTCACCCGAAGCGCTATGCTTCAAAGCGCCAATGTGCTTTTGAAAAAATATCCGGGCGAGTTTACCATACTTGAGCTAACCGAACATATCGATGACCTGCTGGGTCGGTTTGAAAACCATGCACTTGGCGATACTGTTTTCAGGGTAGGTTGTGATCTGAAAAGGAAACTTTACAGGGACGATCGGATCCTCGGTCCGCTAATTGATGGAATTCAGACCAAATCACCGGTAGACAAAATATTAATGGCATTCTCATATGGTCTTCAATTTCTGGCTAAAGATGAAAACGGAAATGTCTTCCCGGGAGACGATTATTTTTCAAAAGCAATTAGTGAAAAAGGATTGCCTTTTGTTTTAACAAGTTTATGTGGGTTGATTCCTACTGAGGACCAGGGAATAATAAACTACATCCTTTCCGCTGTCAGATTATGATTGAAAAATATAAAGGTAAAGTTATGGTTAGCAAGTAACTTGAAAAGCTTAATTCACTCTGACACTAGAATTGTTACAGATAAACCAAAGTTACATAATTTCTTGAACCTTTTGTCTTTAGCCTTTTATCTCTTGTCTTTTTTGAAGTTTGTGAATTAAACAGGCTAAATAATTATCTGTTAATAGAATAATATCCTGAAGAGATATATTTAATTCTTCCGAAGTTACTTTTATATGAATGATTAACATCTTATTCAGGAATAAGATAATCGAAAATTGGATTTTGGTGATTCTGACAGATTCTGTGAAACAGGATTCTGCCAGATCAGCTGATCTTTAAAATTATCGCTGAGTTTATATGATTTTTTGTGATTATTTATTGCCTCTCCAATTATCTGAATTTTGTTAAGATCGGAGGTTCCAAGACCTGTCTGAGAGCAAAAATTCATATAACCAACATTGGCAAAATCGATACCCATCAGTTCAATCCCTACCCTGTCGGTTGCAAGCCAGTCGAGTCCTGCGACACATACCCTATGGTCAACAGGTGTCCCGTCGTTCGGCCCGTTACCTTCCATTCCCTCAAACCCGTCTATTACAGCAAGATGCGGGTGCAATTGTCGTGACATAGTATACAGGTTATAATTTATTCCCCGGAATCCGCTTCCGTGCATTATTGGCTTGTCGCTGTTTGTTCCTTTTTTTCGTGAAGCACTGAAAGTAAATCCCGGGTCCTTAACCCCTGCGCCGAAAACAACATTTTTCAACGTAAGGGTAGCAAAAACACGATCGTGTGTTTTCATCCTGGCCACAGAAACTAGAAATGAATCCGGATCAAGCATCAGATGAGATATTCTGACTGGATGTGGTCTGAAGTCTTTTTCATCAAAAACATGTATTATATCAAATGGTTCCTGATCGAGATCAACCAGTTTTACTCCATATTTATCAGCCAGTCTGAAATATCCTAAATTTCTGAAGCCATCAAGAGTTGGTCCATTGGCCGCAGATTCAGCAATAATAATGTTTGAAGTCTTTCCGATAGATTTGAGGAATTCCAGAATCCCCTCCAGAGTATCTGCATGGGTGGAAGCCAAAGGAACATTAATATTTACATTGTTTGGTTTAAGGACAACACGACGGTTTCCTATTGCCCGGGAGATCTCCTTTGAAAAAGGCTGGAGAGCCCGGAAAGCCATGTCTGCCCTGTTATCTCCCGTAGTAAGCGTTACACTCGAAGCAAATGATTCCGGCTTCCCGGTTACGGCTAGTGCACTGAAAGGCCTGATGCATGTTGCAGTCAAACCACCGATTATTGTTGTTTTAAGAAAATTCCGTCGGGTAAATGATGTCATTATAGTAAGTTTTAGGCATTAACAAACTTACAAAAATATGATCATTTTCAAATTTTTTGAAGGTATTAAGTTGCCTGGTTATAAACTGGCACCTTCTTTAAGTATTTTCATCACCTTTTCACGGTAAATTCTTCCGATCGGAAGCTCGCTGTTTTTGAGCAAGACATGTATAGTACTGAATCCGGTCACTTTCAGGAGATTTACAATATATGACTTATGTACCCGCAGAAAGTTGTCTTCTGAAAGCTTACGCTCGAATTCAGTAAGTGAGTCACGGACCATATATGTCTTATTAGTTGTGATTACTTTGACATATTCGCCATAACCCTCAAAATAGAAGACATCTTCAGACAATAATTTGAAAATATTTTTCCCGTCCTGTATATAGATGTACTTTTTCTCCTGTGGTTCAGAAGAATTGTTTGAATTCTTAGAGGATGACCTGGTCCTGTTACAATACCTGTTGATCGCTTTCAGAAACCTCTCAAAAGAAATTGGCTTAAGAAGAAAATCTACCACGTCGAGATCATATCCCTCCATTGCATATTCCCTGTAAGCTGTGGTAATTATGACATAGGGTGGGTTAGGAATAGATTTAAGGAAATCGAGTCCGTTAATTTCAGGCATATTGATATCCAGAAACATAAGATCAATCTTCTCTTTTTTCAGGAATTCAACAGCCTTAAGGGCATTATTACATCCACCAGCTATCTCAAATGAATCAAGTTTGCTGAGATGAGTCCTGATTAATTTAATTGCCAGTGGTTCATCATCTATAATCAGACATCTGGTATTATTGCATTCCATGTTTTCACAGTTCTATTTTTAAAATAACCGAATATCTTCTGCTAGAATTATTAATAATCAAATCATGACGACCGGGATATATAAGGTTGAGTCTCTTTTTTGCATTATCTATTCCGATACCAATAGCTTTTCCTGTTGATTCCTGGTTTACTCTGATACTGTTTATTATCGTAAAAAACAATAACCCATTTCTAGAGGTAATTGAAATTTTAATCAATGGGCTTCCTGTATCATTGTCGGCACCATGCTTAAAACTATTATCAATAAATGTATGGAGGATCATCGGAGCAATTTGCTTATTATTTATTTCCCCTATGACAGTAAAAGTGATATCGCTTGTTTCGTATCTGACTCTCTGTAATTCAATGAAATTATTTATAAAATCAATTTCCTTTGATAATGGTACTTTTTCTGAATTGCATTCATATATTATATAACTGAGCATATCGGCCAGTCGGATTATCAGTTCAGGTGTCTTATCTGATTTTTCTAGGGCGAGAGAATAAAGATTATTCAGGGTGTTAAACAGAAAATGGGGATGAATCTGACTTTTTAATAACTTTAATTCGGATTCATTAAGTTTAAGAAGCGCATTAAGTCTGTCATTATCCAGTTTCTGATGAACTACTGCATCTTCCCTCAGATGAGCAGCCATTTTAAACCATACCAGGGGAGCCATACCAAAGACATATATCAGCATCGCCATAAAATAATTATACCATGTGTATTCCATCAGGCCATGCAACACGTATGGTTCTACAATAAGCTTCCTCAAAATGTAAACAAAAATAGGATAACTACAAATCGAAAGAATCAGTACAATGGAGAACAGATAGAACCTGTTCCTGAAATAGTATTTTGGGAGAAGAAAGTTAACAACGAAATGTGTTGCAATAATAACGAGAGGAAGAAAAGAAAGATTTGTAAAAAACGATTCCTTCAGAAAGACAAATGGCTCTTTTTGCAATAAATCCTGAGCAGTTAAGCCCATCCGGAGAGCAAAATATCTTTGAGTAGAGAAGAAAGAGAGATACAATATCCAGTAAAACAGATAGAAATACAGATTCCTGTTTGACAAAATCTTTTTTATTTCTTCCTTGAACATATAAATCAGGTCTGAGCGATATTCAAAGATACTAGCATATTTTATTATTATACAGCCCGGAAAAGCAAAATGCAGTGAAATTCAGATATATGTACATGAACGACATTATTCACGTAAAAAACTTACCGAATGAGTTGTTCATTTTCAATTTAATGAAGTTCGTATCAAATTTTTGAATCTTAAACCATTATAGAATATATTTAATAAATATTTTATAAATGTAAAAATGAAAACAAACAAAGCAACCACATTTCTACTGGTATTTATGGTGATGCTGGTAGTAAGCATGACCCTGTTCTCTCCAATACCGGGCAATATTAAGCTGATAATCAGGATTATCCTGTTGGCAATATTTTTTGCTTCATGGAGATGGTTCCATAAAAAGGAATTCACAGATTTAAAAAACCTTGCATTCGCATTTATGGTACTTAATCTTGCTTTTCTGGTAGTTACACCTTTCACGACGGAATTCTGGCATCTTAAGGGAGATACTTCGAAGGGATTTGCCCTGTCCAAACTCAGCGACTCATTAATAATAAGTGGAGTCTTAATTCTGTCTTTTATTATTGGCGGTTACAAATTGAAAAGCATCTGTTTAACTAAAGGTCGTTTAATACCTGGCTTATTAATCGGCATGACTTTTTTTATAATATTTGGTTATCTCGCAATAAACAATCCTCAGGCAAAGATGGAGCCTGGCTTTATAAGAAATAATTTCGTATGGATACTTGTTTTTGTATTTGCAAATAGTTTCATGGAAGAATTACTTTTCAGGAGTATTTTTCTTGAAAAGCTAAATTGCTTTTTCAAACCAGTATGGTCGATCATTTTAACATCGGTCTGTTTTGCCGCTCCTCATCTCACTGTCAATTATTCACCAAATGTTCTGTTCTTTTCCGGGATAGTGTTTGTATTGGGTATGATGTGCGGATATGCAATGCATTATACACGAAGTTTAATTGCACCGGTGCTTATACATGCCGGAGCTGATCTGATGATTATTATCCCGGTTTTTGCA
>Ga0315273_10000987_pt1 | contig 31365 bp, 41 predicted proteins | sample YL17G02_0_MG_FD_205753 | JGI IMG/M metagenome (GOLD analysis project Ga0315273, IMG submission 205753) | Sediment microbial communities from Yellowstone Lake, YNP, Wyoming, USA - YL17G02_0 | ecosystem: Environmental > Aquatic > Freshwater > Lake > Sediment | place: USA: Wyoming | collected... | reverse complement strand
ATCGGCGTGATGACCGGCCTCACCGGTCTCTGAGCAACCGCCCCGGCCCCGTTGACGACGACGGGGCCGGGTTCTCTAATGGAAAACCATGAATCAGCCTACAACTTCCAATGGCGTGATCGTGCCTCTTTGGCTGGTCTCCATTGTCGGTGCCATCGCCGTCGCCAGCTCCCTCGTCATCGCGCAATCCATCACCAGCGTTCGTGACACGACGCTCGTGTTGAACGAAAAGGTGCAAGTCCTTGAAGCTGCGAGCGCCGAGCGGTCGCAGATTCTTACGCAGCTGGGCAGCATCTGCGCCAAACTCGACGCCCTGCGCGCCGACGTGAACCGCCTCGACGAGGCAAACACTCGCAACCGTCCACGCTGAGAGGCCCACCATGCCCGCCGCCGTCCTTGCCATGATTCCCGTCATCCTCGCCGCCCTGGTCACCGCCTGCGGATTGGCGCTCATCGCTGGCCCCCTGGTTATCCCGCTGTGGGCCGCACACATGGACGAGGCCCGACGTCGACAAATCGTCGCCGCCGTCAAAGGCGCGAACGACGCCCTGGGGCCATTCATCCGCGCGACACCCACCGACATCGACGACCGCATCCTCGACGTGAGTGATATGGTCGTTCGCGAGCTGGGCGCCATTGGGATCAAAAACGCGGTGAAGGTCAAGGCCATCAGCAAGGCCGTCGTCACCAAGTCGGCCCCGTCGCTCACCGTCGTCGTCGAGGCCAAGTGATGGACCTCGCCGCCATGAACGAGGACCCCGACCTTCACCACACGCCGTTCGGCCGCGTGCTCGTCTCGCGTGCTCACGGTGGTGGGGTCCCGATGTGCTCGATTGAGCACGCCGCCAGCAGCATGCCGATTGTCGTTGGCCTCCTCCGCGACGGCGCCGGCGTCTTCGACGGATTGCATGGCAAACGCCAGTGGGAAGCATGGCACGTCCTCGACAAGGCCGAGCGTCATCGCATCCGCGAGGAGATGCAGCAGGAGCTTTCCCTTGAAGACCACCGCGCCGACTTTCGCCGCGAAATCAACAAGAGTCTCGCCCGCGTCGTCGATGGCCGTGACCTGCTCGCCGCTGCGATGGCCCTGCCAAAACACCGAGGCCGCCGATGACAGTCACACTCGCCCAGGCCATCGTTCGCGTTCGGTTTCTCCTCGACGACAAGGACAACAACCCGCTGATTTCTGATGCCGAAATCACGACGGCGTTGCAGGTCGCGCAGGAGGAGGTTTGGCAGAGCGTCGTCGACAGTGGCGCAAACATCTACTACCAGTCGGCCGACGTTTCGTCCTCGTCGGCCGGTGTTATCTCCCTCGCGTCCATCACCCCGTTGAAAATCGCGAACGTCGCCCTGGTCGTCGGCAATGGCGTCCTGCAGGTTCCGCCCTGCCGCGTGTTTGATGGGTTCGCAAACGTCACATCGGTACAGCCCTGCCGCGTGCAGTACGTCCCGCGCGCGGCGTTCCCGGCGCTGTCGTCGGACCCGTTCATCTGGTCGCAAGCGTCCATCTCGTTGACGACGCTGGACCAGCTCCTGTGCCACACCGCCGCGTCGATGTGCTGGGTCAAAACCGGCGAGCCCCCGTTGTCGTCGATGGAGAAGCGCCGCGCCGAGCTGCAGGCTTCCTGCACTTCGACCATCAACCTGCCGGGCTGGTCGGCGACGCCGCTGACCCTCGGGGTCGTGCGCGACTCTGGCATTTTTTGGCGTCGTTCGGCCCATGACCAAATCCAACTTGTGAACGGGTGACTCATGTCTCGCGCATCTCGAACCGCTGAAATCCTCGCCGCCGCTGGCCTCGTTCCCCTGCAACTCGAACAGGAGCGCATCCGCGCCGGTCGTGACGCTGCGAGGTCGACGGCGTTGGCTTCGCTTCTGCCCGCCCTGATTGACACCGGCGCCGGCATCGCGGGCAGGGTTGCCCAGGCCGACCTCGCCGAACGCAAGTTCGCCGCCGACGTTGAGACCCGCAAGGCTCGCGACGCTGGGCTCGTCGAGAGTCGCAACGCCCGCAACGCCGCCGAGGCTGCGAAGGCCGCTGCCGAGATGGCGAAGGTCAGCGCGAAGGCCGAGGCCGACAGGGCGAAGGCCGCCGTCGAGGCTCGCCCGACGAACATCGCCGGCGCGGCATCGGACACCGAGAGCCTCATCTCTCGCCCTGGTGGTGTCTCGCAGGCCGAGCTCGAGCGTGTCGCCGTTGCCCGGGGTCTGCCGGCATCCGACTGGCGCACGGTCCTGATGGCCCGCGATACCGCCGTCGATGAAACCGCCGCTCTCGCCGCCAAGGCCCGACAGGGTGAGGCCGCCGCCAAGTTCGCCGAGCGCAAGGTCGTCGCCCCCCTCGGTGGTGGCGCAAAGCAGCCGAGCCCCGATGCTGCGATGCGGTCGGAGAAACTGCGCCTTGAAGTCGAACGCCTGCGCAACGAGGCCGCCGGTGGACCCGGGTCCTCTCGCGACACCGCCGCCACAGCGGTCGGCGAGAAGCGACGGCAACAAGTCCTCGAGGTTGAGAACTTTACGAGCAACATCGACCGCAACATCGACGCCATCAAGGAGCAAATCGACAAAACCGGCACCTTTGAACTCACCGGCCCCGAGGGGGCTGTCATGGACCGCCGCCTCACTGAAATCGCGACTGACCTCGCCAAGCTCGCCGACCCCGGCAGCGTCGCACGAAGCGATGAGGTCAAGCTGATGAGGCAGGGCCTCGTTGATAGCGGATTCCTCGGTCTCGCTACTCGCAACGAGACCGCGAAGGCTGTCCTCGATGCGCTGAAGGGTGATGTCAAGCAGCGCCGATCCGCCGCGTACCTCTCGCGCGGGTTGGACCTACCCGACGGTGCAGCCCCCGCCGCCGCAGTGCCCGTCGCCACCAAGCCTGTCAGCGAAATGACTGACGAAGAGTTCGCCGCATATGAAGCTGCAGTCAAAGCGAGGAAAAAATGAACCCTGACGACGAGCTTGCGCTTATTGAAATCGAAAAAGAGCGACGCCGTCGGGCAAAGCTCGCCGCAGCCGTACCCACCGCCGCCGTCTCTGACGCAGGCAAGGAAGGCCGCGACGAGGAGCTGATGCGCCGCATCAACGCCCGCCCGCTTTACGAACAGAGCTTTGCCACAGGTGCCAAGCAAGGCGTCACCGCCTCGTTCGGCGACGAGCTGGCCGGCGCTGCCGGCGCCCTGGGCAACGTCTACGGGCGAGCCCGCGACGCCCTCACCGGGCTCGAGCCCGTCGAGTCCGACGGGTTCATGACATCCGCGCGCCGCGCCTACCGCGAGGCCCGCGACGAGGAGCGCAAGCGTCTCGATGAGTCCCGCGCCGCCGAGCCGCTGAAAACCGGAGCCGGGCAGGTCCTCTCCTCGTTGCTCCTGCCCGCTGGGGCCGCAGGAAAAGTCAAAGACCTCGGGAAGGCCGTGCTCACCGGCATCGGTGTCGGTGGACTGCAGGGCGTCGTGACCGGCGCAGGTGAATCCAAGACCCTCGAACCGCAGGAGCTCGTCGGCGAGATGACGAAGACCGGGCTCATGAGCGCCCTCACAGGTGGAGCTGCTCCCGCAGCCGTGCAAATGGCCCGCAGCGCCGCCCCCGCCGTCGCGTCGTTGCTGTCGAAGCCCCTCACCGAGATGGGCAAGGGTGCCGACATCGCCCGCCTTGCGACGACGAAAGGCGCGACCGGCGCGAACATCGAGGGCCTGAAAATCGTCAAGCTAGTCGAAGGCAGGGCTACGAACAGGCCGCCGGTCAAGGGTGGGGTCCCCGAGGCCGCGCGCATTATGCGCGAATATGGAATGGCTCCGAAAGCGTCGACGACGACGGCGCTGAACGAGGCCGCAACCGAGACCCGCGAGACCGTGAGCCAGGCCAAGGAAATGCTGATGCAGCAGGCCGACCAGGCCGGCGCCAGCGTGACGTCTCTGCAGCTCGCCGAGGGACTTCGCAAGCGAGCCCGCGAGTTCCTCGCGTACAACGACGCAAACGCCCCAACGGCAGAGCTGATGTTCGCCAAGGCCGACGAGGTCGCTGGCGAGGGAAAAACGTATTCGCTGCTAGACATGCAGCGGAAAGCGAACATCACCGGCAGGCTCGCGGGCGACTGGACGAAATCGAAGGCCGCGAACGAGTCGGTACAGGAGTACGTTCGCGCCATGCGAGACGTCACCGACGACGCCGCTGACGCCGCCTTGTTTGGTGTGCCTCCGTCAGAGGTGTCGACGATGGTCGCTCGCCTTCGAGGAAGCCCGGGACCGAAAGGTGCGAAAGACCTTTATCAGGAGTTGCGCAAGGCCGAGCAGGTCGCCTACCTCGTCGAGGAGCAGACCGCCGAGAGTCTGGGCCGCGCCGCCGGTGGCCGCTTGGTCGGACTCCGCGAGGCCGAGGCGGCGACGGCAGGCGAGGCTATGGCCGGACCCGTCGGTGGTGCCGCCGCCGTCGCTGCTTTCAAGGCCGGGTCCGCTCGCGGCTCGCAAATGCGAGCGACGGGGAAGGAGGCCGCCGCCGCCCTCGGGGAGCGCTTGGGCAACCTCTCCCGCGCCGCCGAGGCCCCGGCGAGCGCTGCGTCAGCTCGCGCCGCCGGCGCCATCACCTCGGCCGTTCGAGGGGCTGGCGAGGCCAAATACCGCGCGCCGATGTCTCCCGATGACGTCGCCCTCGCCGATGATTTGCGGCGCCGAGGCATGTCCGAGGACGAGATTGCCAGCATCCTCGGATTGAATCAGCGCAGCGCAGCCCTCGACGAACTGCGTTGACGTCGACGACGCAGGGTCATAATCTCGGGTGACGGGCCGTCGTGGGTCTGGGTTTTGTGTGTTCGGCAGGCGCCACCTTTCGCGGGGTGGCGTTTGTTTTTTGTGCGCGCGGTCACAAAGCAGCCTGCGCAATGTCGCACCCAATGCACGCAAAACGGCTTTGCAAAGCCCCAGAAAAAAAACATCACCACCATGCTTGACAGCATGTCGCAGCTGCGACATAGTGGGCTCACGGCGCACGACACACACCGCCGTAACAGGAGCCACGACCATGACCAGCATCATCATCAGCACCATCCGCCCCACCACCACTGGCGTCCGCAGCGCACTTGACGTCACTGTTACCGTCAACGGCCTCGAGGGTGAGGCCACCGTCGCTCCCGACGGAATCAACGGTGGCTATGCCGTCTACGGCGACGACGTAACTATGTGGCTCTCCGGCAACCTGTGCCGCCTGCCGCGTGACGTCATCGCCGAAATCGCCGCCGAGGTCTGCGCTGCCGCCGAGCAGGCGCTTTTCCCACCCACAACCTGACCAGCATTCCCCGGTGAGCCCGGGGTTTTGGCTTGCGCCGGGACCACGACCCCGGCGAGGAGACACACACATGGACCTGCCCGACTTTGACTCCCTGCTCCCCGACCCCGCGCGCGGTCGACACCTCGACGAGGACAACAGCGCCCTCGATGCCGTCCTCGATGGCATGACCCTCGCCGAGCTGGCCGACTGGGTCCGCGACAACTGCGTCGTCCGCGAGGCCTTCGAGGCCGACCACGCCGACCAAATCGCCGACTACCTGGCGGATGTGTGACTACCGTGACGCGCCATGGGCGCGCGGGCTGGGTCGTCGCTGTCGACGGTGTCCCCGTCGTCGTCGGTGTGTCTGCTGCCGGGGCCCTTGCGGCGTTCAGTGTGCTGCGAGGGGGTGGCCGATGATTTACGCCATCGAGAGCACGCAGGGCCTCGTCCGCATCGCCGCAGGGTGGCCCTCGGTGGCGAGCTCGGGCTGGGATGCGAGCACCTGGAAGACCAACCCCGGCGCCCAGCGCGCGCTGAGCGGGGCTGTGCGCGTCGCTGCGCGCGCAGTCGACGAGACGCAGGGGAGCGTCGCCCGCACCGCCCTAGACCTGCTCACCGGCGCTTGCGTCGTGGTGTGCGATGACGACGCTCACGCCCGACACGCCGCTACGCTCGCGCTGCGGGGCCGAGTCGACGCCCGCCGCCGCACCCTGATCGCTGGCCTCGCCGCCGTCGTCGACGCTGCCCTGCTCGTCGGGCCCGGGGCAACCATCGACGGCACGGCGTGGACGCCTGAGATGTGCCTCGCGCGCATCGAGCGAGAGGTGCTGCACGTCATCGACCAGTGCGACCTCGACGCCGAGGTCGGTGCGGGATGGGCCGACGAGGGCATGCTCCGCGCCTGGGTGGCGGACCGGCAGCGTCGGCACCGCGAGCGATAGATTCAAGGTTTCCCGGTGATTTCGACGCAGCGGGAGAATGGTTGCCCTGCAGCATTCCGCTGCAGGGACAACAACCGAATCGGGGGGCGCTTGGATTCGCCGCCCGACGACGAGCAAGGCGCACCGACACGGTGGCTCGTCCTGATGAGGACGCCTGAAGGAGCACGCATGGCCAAGAAAAAACCGAAACGAAACACGACGCTGGCGCAGGCCTCGATAATGATGGGCGTCGACCGAAAAACCATCGCCCGCTGGTGTCGCTCTGGCGCGCCACACGACCAGGTCGCATGCCCGACGACGCCCGCCGGGTTCATGTTCTACTGCAACGTCGCTGAGATGCGCTTATGGCGTGCGTCGAAGCCCGAGGGGAACCGAACCGCATTTATCAACTACGGCGCCGTCGACGGTGACGCATGAGCAGTTTCAACCGCAAAGGCGCCCACGATGCGCTGGTGCGCGGGACGTTCCTCGACCGCCTGGAGTTCGAGCAGCTCGCCCACGACCTCGTCGATGACTTCTGCAACGTGACCGACGTCATCGCCAAACAATGCGCCGCGCAGACTCACGCTTACATCAACCGCCCCCGCCCATCGACGTCGCCACCGCCGTCGAACGAAACCGAGAAGGAAACCCTGCAAGCCCGCCGCGTCGCCGCCCTCGAATCCATCGCCCTCGCCCTCACGACTCTTGCGAAAAAGGACACCTGAACATGCACACATCAACCGAGACCATCACCCCGACCACCGCCGCCGCCTACCTCGAACGCAACACAGCGAACCGCACCCTGAAATCCAAACACGTCGAAGCCCTGGCCGAGTCCATGATTGCAGGCCACTGGCAATGCACTCACGAGGGGATTGCGTTTGCCAAGGACGGCAGTCTCATTGACGGGCAGCACCGACTCTCCGCCGTCATCAAAAGCGGTGTGAGCATCACGTCGCTGGTGTTTCGCGACTGCGAGGCCGGCACCTTCCACGTCATCGGTGACGCAAGCCGACGCACCGCCGCCGACGTGCTACACCTGGCCGGTGAGCTGAACACGAACAAGCTTGCCGCCGCCGCAAACTTCGCAGTCGTCGGATACGCCGCCCGCCATGCGTCAAAGACTGAGGTCGCCATGTTTGTGGCCGGAAAGCATGGCGCATTGCTGCGTCAAATGGTCCTCGGCGACGTCATACCGAGCGCAGTTATCGGCGCCCTGTCTCGTGCAGTCCGCGCCGCCGTCATCAACGAGGCCGCTGCCTTGAAGTTCTGCGACGAATACCGCCGTGGCTCATGGGACGGCCCAGACTCGGCGACGTGCATCCTGCGGTTGTCCAATGACCGCAACAGCCGCCGGGGACGAGCGCAGTACCCCTATGCCGTTCGCGCCATCATGCTGTTCGCCACCGGCCAAAATGTTGTCCGCCTCTACGCCGCTACCGAAGACTTCAAGGTGCTGTCATGAAATCAAAGAAGGGGACGACGTCAGCTGTCAAAACGACATACCAGCGAAACGGCAGAGGGGCAGGAACGACGCCGTCAAACTTTCTCGATGCAATCAACGCTCTGCCAAAACCAAAACCAACAAAGAAAGAAACACCATGACCATCACCGTCTACAAGGAGCTGATTCAAGGCTCGCCCGAGTGGCTGCAGGCTCGCTGCGGACTGCTCACGGCCAGCGAGATGAAGCAGATCGTCACGCCTGCGAAGTTGAAGGCCGCCGACAACGACAAGAGCCGGTCTCACCTGTACGAGCTGCTCGCCCAGCGTGTCACGCAGTACGTCGAACCGAGCTACATTGGCGACGACATGCTGCGCGGCGAGGTTGACGAGGTCGACGCCCTCGAAATCTACGCCGAGAACTACGGCGAGATTGAACGCGTTGGGTTCATCACCAACGACAAGTGGGGCTTTGCGTTGGGATATTCCCCCGACGCTCTTGTGGGCATCGACGGGCTTGTCGAGGTCAAATCGCGCAAGGGCCGATTCCAAATGCAGACCATCGACGAAGACAAGATGCCCGCCGATTTCTTATTGCAGGTGCAGACGGGCTTGCTTGTGAGTGAGCGCTCATGGTGCGACTTCGTTTCCTTCTGCGCTGGGCTTCCAATGCTCACGTTACGAATCTTTGGCGACCTCGAAGTACAGGCCGCCATTGTCGAAGCTGCGACAAAGTTCCACGCCGCTCTCGACGAGAAATATGCGAAAATGGTGGAACGCATGAGCGGCAAGGACTACCGGCTCATTCCCACCGAGCGCCGTGACGACACCATCGTCATCTGACCACCGCGAACACACACGACACCAGGAGCACACCATGACCGGCATCGACCTTGGCGCAACCATCGCGCCCAAATCCGACCAGCTGAACGCTGACGACCTTATCGTCGGCCCTCGAACCATCCTCGTGACCGCCGTCAAGGCCCGCGCGTCGACGGGGCAGGGTGACCAACCCGTGGCCGTTCATTTCGAGGGTGATGGGGGAAAGCCATACCTGCCTTGCAAGTCCATGCGGCGCGTCCTCGTCCACGTCTGGGGCCGCGACGGTGGCGCCTACGTCGGCCGCTCGATGACGCTCTTTCGCGACGATAGCGTCGTGTTCGGTGGCGCCGCCGTCGGTGGCATCCGTATCTCGCACATGAGCGAGCTGGCCCGCCCCGTGACGCTCTCGCTGACCGCCTCGAAGGCATCGCGGAAACCGTACGTCGTGCAGCCGCTGGTGGTCGCGACGGCCCCGGCGAAGAAGACCGCTACCACCGAGGAGAAACGAGCGAAGGCGCAGACGACGCTCGATACCATCCTCGCCGACATCGCCAGTGCCGAGGACGTCAACGCCTGCGCCGCCAAGCACGCCGATATGGTCGCGCGCATCGCCGCCGTCATCCCCGACGCCCCCGCCATTGTCGCCGCCGCCGTCGTCGGTGGCTGGAAAAAAGACTGACCGCTCGCCCGCATCGCGTGGCCCCGGCGACACGGGGCACCTTCGACACGGCCACCAGGAGCAACACACATGACCGAAGAACTTTTTGCCATTGTTACCCACGACGCCGACCGCGAGCGCATCCGAGCCCGCGCCCGCCTCACCCGCGACGTCCTCGCCGACCTCGAGGAGGCCGCAATCAGCGCCGCGAGTCGGCACGGTCACCAGGTCGACGCACTCAAAACCGAGCTGGCCGAGGCCCATCGCCAGTTGGACGCCCGCCCTGCCGTCGACAGCATGACCGTCGGGCTCGATGACATCCGCGCCATCCTCGCCGAGGAGACACACACGACGGTGCAGGAGCTGCTCGTTGTCGAGGACGGGCAGGTGCAGGTGGTCGACAGCATCCACCAGCTGCTCGCGCACATCATCGCCGTCGCCACCGCGTGGCCCGACGGCGAGACCGAGAGCCTGCGCAAGTCGCTCGCCTGGACGCAGGAGGAGTTGGCCAAATCCAAGGCCGCGCATCATGCGAGCATCAAAGGCGCCACCGATAACGCCGACGCCGACGACGATATGTGGGACGAGGAAATCAGGACGCTTACCAGCAAGGTGCGCGCCCTCGCCGAGTCCATCCGCCCGGTGAACGGCGCCGCCGCCGAGGTTGCCGCCCGTTGCGACGTCGGCGCCGCCATCGATGTCGTCGCCCAGGCCGTGACCGAGCTGGCCGGTCAAATCGTCGACGGGGAAAGAGGCTTGGCGATGAAAGCGCTTGCGCTTGAACAGGCGAACGCCAACCAAATCGAGACTGAGCTACAGGCCATCGAGTCCGTCTGCGAGTCCGCCGGCATGCCCGCCACCGTCGAACGCGAGGACATCCCCGCATGGCTTGCCGAGCACCTGGTCTCGCGCGTCGAAAAAAAGGCCAAGGCGAAGCGCAAGGCGAAGGCCCTCGCCGCCGACGACGTGGGAGAGGGTGAGGTGGACAATGAGTGAGCAACTCACCCTCGATAATCGCGTGCTGCCCCCGCAGCTCGTCGTCACCCTCGCCGCCCTTGAGCTGCGCGCAGGCCTGCGAGGGAGCATTCTGAGCGCGACGAATGTCGTCCGAGGGCCGACGGGCAAATGGTGGATCCAGCTCCTCGTCGACGGGCGACGGTCGCTGGCCCTGATTGACCGGGTGGACCTCGAGGTTGCCGCGCATGACCTGTTCCATTTGATTCACCACCGAGCACCACCAGGTGACGCATGACGACGCAGACCGACATCAACGGGTGGGCTCTCACCTGGGGTGACGACGACACCCCGCGACCTCCGGCGCTGCCCGTCCGGTCTCTCGAGGACGAGCTGATACCGCCGGAGAAGTACGCCGACCTCGTCGCGAAGGCCGCATGCGAGAGGAAAAAAACCATCGCGCAACGAGCCAAAGACACTGCGGCGAGCAAAGAGCGCAGCAGACAAAGACGAGCCGACGCGAAGGCGTATGCCCTCGCGATGAAGCTGCGCCACATTTGAGCGCAGCACGAAGCGACGGGGCTGGTGTCATTGCCGCCCCGTCGCTTCTCTGGCAACTACGAGCCCCCATCGAACACGACCCAACCAGCGCTCGCACACACGACACGCGTGCGCACCACGACGAGGCACCCCAGTGAAATACACCCAGCAATCAATCGACGACGTCAAGCGAGCGTCGTCGATGGCCGCCGTTGCCCGCGTCTTCTGCCAGCGGGTCAAACACGAGCACGGCCCCCACTATTCTGCGGTGTGTCCATTCCACAAGGACACAAGCCCAAGCCTCGACATTGACGACGTCAAGGGCGTCTACATCTGCCGCGCGTGTGGGGCCGGTGGTGATGCGTTGACGATGCTCGAACGCCTCCGTGGTGTCGGGTTCGCCGCCGCCCTTGAAGAGCTGTCGACCATCGCCGGGATACCTCTACAAGAGGCAGCCGAGGAGTCCCCGCGCATCGTTGCCGAGTGGCACTACCTCGATGCCGACGGGGCCCGCGCCTATTCGGTGAAGCGCTGGGAGCCCGGGAGAGGTCGCGACGGGAAATCCAACGGCAAGCGAAAGTCCTACTCGCAGCACCAGGGCGACGGGTACCCGGGCAAGGCCTCGGTGCAGCTGCCCTACCGCCTCCCGCAGCTCGTCGCCGCCCGGGCCTCGGGCGCCTTCATCGTCCTCACCGAGGGAGAGAAAGCCGCCGATGCCGTCGCCGCCCTTGGCATCGTCGCCACCACCTGGGCCGGTGGTACCGGCGCCGTCGGGGAGGGCGAGCGGACGACGTGGAGCCCGCAGTTCGCCGAGCATTTTCGTGGAGCCCATCTCGCCCTGTGGCCCGACAACGATGACGTCGGCCGCGCGGCCATGGCAAAGATTGGCAGCGTGCTGCGAGGAGTCGCCGCCGAGGTGCTGACCATCAGCACATCACAGAATCAGAAGGGCGCCGATGCCGCCGATTGGATTGCGGCCGGCGGGACGCGCGAGGGCCTTCAAGCGCTCATCCTCGACGCCCGCCTGTCAGTCGTCGCCGGGGTCATCCAGCCAGCCCCGCCCGCCGCCAATGGTGCTGCCGACTACCTCACCGACAGCGGCAACGCTGAGCGCTGGGTCAGGATGCACGGGAAGGACTTTCGCTACCTCGTCGACGAGGACGTGTGGCTGCATTGGACCGGCACACATTGGGAGCGAGGTGGCGACGCTGCCGCGCTGCATGCGACAAAAGCTGTCGCACGGTCATGGCAGTTCGACGCTGTCGGCGAACCCGACATTGCCAAGAAAACTCTCCTGCGTCGTCACGCCGAACGCAGCGAGGCCGCATCACGCCGCGCGGCGATGCTCACCCTCGCCGCCAGCGAGACCGGCATCAGCGTCGCCAGCAACGAACTTGACGTCGACCCTTGGGTGCTCAACTGCAAAAACGGGACGGTCGACCTACGCACGGGGAAGTTGCAGCCGCACCGCCGCGAGGACCTTTGCACCCGCATCATCCCCGTCATGTTCGATCCCGCCGCAGCCTGCCCGACCTTCACCGCGTTCCTCGCCCAGGTGCTGCCCAATGCCGACACCCGCGAGTACCTCGGGAGGTGCATCGGGTACGCTGCGACGGGCGTCATCCGCGAGCATGTTTTTCCTGTCCTGTGGGGCCAGACCGGGCGCAACGGAAAGGGCACCCTCGTCGAGGCCGTGTTCTCGGCGCTGGGCCCCTATGCCACCGCCCTGCCCAACGACGTGATCCTCGAAGCCCGCAATGACCCGCATCCGAATATGTTCGCGCAGCTCCTCGGGGTCCGGTTTGGCGTCGCCGCCGAGCTTCGACCGTCGGACAAGCTGAACGAGGGCATGTTGAAGAAGCTCACCGGCGGGGACACCATCCGCGCGCGATTTATGGGCGGCGAGTTCTTCAGCTTCTCCCCGACTCAAAAGTTATTTTTGCAGACCAACTACAAGCCGAGGGTGAGAGGTGGAGACCCGGCACTGTGGGCTCGAATGAGGGTGATTCCGTTTGGCGTCTCGTTCGTCGGCAGGGAGGATTTGGGCTTGAAGGCGCGCATCCACGCCGAGCTGCCCGGTGTGCTGGCCCTCATCGTCCGCTGGTGCCTCGACTGGCAGCGCCTGGGCCTCGTTGCGCCGCAGGAAGTCCTCGACGCCACCGCCGACTACCGCGAGGAGTCCGACCGAGTGGGGCAGTTCATTGAAGAGCGCTGCGAGCGGGCCGCTATGGCGACGATTTCCGCCGGCGTGATGTGGAAGGCCTTTCGCTCATGGTGTGAAGACCGAGGGGAAAGCGCAGGGGGACAAAACGCTTTTGGCACAGAAGTCAAGAGCCGAGGGTACGAGCCCTGCAAGATTTCCGGCGAGCGCCGATATCGAGCGCTGCAATTGCGCGGAGTGGGGTCGTCAAACTCCCCGCAGGACGACGGCGAAAACGACAGCGCTGATAAATCATGGACTTAGGCCGACGAGCCTGGACGCATGGACGGACTTGGACGCACTGGTTTTTGGCCATGCGACCCCGAAAAAACGGCTGCACAAAGCCGTTTTTTTTTGGTTGGACGCACTGGACGCAGGAATGCGGATGTTGCGGCAGATACAGGGCCGCAACTCAACTGCGGAAGGTCGTTTCTCTAAAGGCTGTTTTTTGACAAAAGTCTGTCCAAGAGACAGAAAAGGGGTATAAAACGGCTTCACAGAGCCGTAAAACGGTGGACGCACCCTAAAAAACCAGTGTGTCCAAGTCCGTCCACCGACCCTCCGGCAAAACGCCGCAGCTTTTTTGATTGCTCGCGTGGTCGGTCGTCGATGATGGTGTCGAACACAAACGCGAAAGGCTGAAAATGTGGGCCGTTGATGTCCCTTGTGAGCTCTGCGGCGCCGCCGCCGGGTACCAGTGCCGCACCCCTGCCGATGTCGTGGCCCAGCGGCCTCACCGCTGCCGCCTGGTGTTGTCGGTGGTCGGTCACCGCAGCGCCCCGGCCGTCACCGTCATCGAGCGCCTGTTGCGCGAGGCCGACCTGCGCGCCACCACGTCCACCTACACCCTCCCCGAGGTCCCCCGATGAGCCAAATCACCGCCCCGACGCCCGGCCGCATTGTGATTTACACCGACCGCGACGGCGCGAGCTGGCCCGCCATCGTCGTCACCGTCGGCGACCTCGATGCCGTCGACCTGACGGTTTTCGTCCACTTGTCGACGACGGACGCGCTGAACGTGCGGTACCGAGCGACGCCCACCGAGCGGACTTGGCGATGGCCGAGCCCCTCGCTCGCGCAGCTCGTGGTCGACGACGAGACCGGCGCCGTCATCGGGCCGGTGATTCCATGACCCCCCCTCTCACCGACAACCAGCTGCGTCATCTGCGCAGCCTCATCGACCGCGAGCGCACCAGCGCAGGCGAGACCGCTGCGGGGCTCGTCCTCGCCGCCACTCTCGCCCGACTGCAGCACTTAGAGCGCTTGCTTGTCCAGGCCCCTGTCGAGGGGCAGGAGCCATGAGCGACGACAACGAGCCCCGCTGGACCCACGATTGCCCAGTGTGTGGGGCGACGCTGACCGGCGACCAGGGCGAGCAATGCGCCGAGCATGCCCCCAGCCCCGACGAGCTGGCCCGCAAGCAGCGCGTGGTCGACGCCATCGGGCAGTTTTTCAGCAAGCCCTCGAAGCCCACCACGTTCCGCAGGTGGCGCCGCCCGGGGTTCCGATGAGCATCGGCATCATCGCCCTCGTCGGCGCCGTTGCCATCGGTGCCGCCCTCGGTGTCGTCGCTGCCTGCGAGGCCGTCGACGACGCCCTGCGCAGCCGTCGCCGGCAGCGCGCCCTCGACTCATTTACGACCCGCGAGGACCGATGAGCACGACCATCACCGCCCGCGTCGAGACCACCCTCGCGCGCGGCCAGAACAACCGCGAGCACCACCGCGTCCGCGCGGCCCGCGTCGCCGCCGAGCGCGAGGCGACCCGCCTCGCCCTCGCCGCCGGCGACTGGCGCGGCGACCCGGTGTCACTCCGTCGCGCCGAGCTGGGCGCGCGCGTGACGATTGTCCGCCCGTTCGTCACCACGCCCCTCGACAACGACAACCTCTCTGCCGCCTGCAAAGCCGTGCGGGACGAGGTCGCTGCGTTCCTCGGGGTCGACGACGCCAGCGCCCGGCTGCATTGGGTCTACATGCAGTCGCCCGCCGTCGTCACCGGTCGGTCGACCAAGCCCGGCCGGACCCGGGCAAGCACCGACCACGACACCCGCCCGCTGCTGCGCATCGAGGTGATGCCCGTCGGCGACATCGACCCGCAAGCCCAGGCCCTCGCCCAGGCCGAGGCCCGAGAATGGGCCCTCGGGGTGCAGGTTGTCGCGCAGGCCGCGCGGCTGCGACTGGCCGAGGACCTGGCTAAGGCCCTGCGCTACTACGCCGCCCGCGAGTATCACAGCAGCATTGCGCCGGACGCCGCTATCCAATGGCGCGCCGACAAAGCCATGGCCGCCTGGGATGCCGTGCCGGGTGACGTTGGCCCCGTTGACCTCGGGTGAGGCCGATGGCAACCTGTCGAGGTGCAGCCTAAGCAACAGCACGTGGACCCTGCCCCTGCGATTCTGCTAGGGGTGGGGTTCGGCCTTTCTGGGGTCAGTATCGCTCTCGTGACCCTCGGCGTAGCGCCCTCGACGAGTGAATGATGACGCTATGGTCGATGCTGGCGACGACGTCGACAGGCACCGATGCCGGCAGCGCGTCGAGATAGAACTCCCGCGCGAACGAGAGGGCGTTCAGGCAGTCGTCAAGGCCCTCATACGACGGTCGACCCTTCGGCCCCGTCGGCGGTTGGATGTTCGACGACTTGACTTCGACGACCAGCTCGGGCCCGATGGGCACGACGCCCTGCTCGATGGCGAGCTTCAGGCGCTGCAGCCGAAAGTGTTTTTCCTCGCCGCTGCGTTGCTCTGTGACGTGCCACCTCGAGAACTGTTTCAGCGTCTCGTACACGCCGACGCCCACCCCGTTGCTCTCGACGACGATGGTCTGCGGGACGTAGCGCTCGGCGGTGTCCTTCACCATCTCGACAAGGTCAGGGAGGCTTGTGCTGTTGCTCACCCAAGTCGCGAGGATGGTGCCCGTCAACAACGACAAGACGACGATTGCCGATGAGTCCCCGCCCCCGCCGGCCGCGACGTCGACGCCAAATACCACCGGCTCGTCCGGCAGCGCATCGCGGTACCGGTGCCACCCGTCGAAGCGCTTCGCCTTGCCATCCCACTTGCCGTCAGCGACGACGAGCGCATCGGTGAAGCGGAGAATCCACCGGCCGCGCGCGAACGAGAAGCAGTGCTCGGGGAGCTGGGGAAACTCCCGCATGGCCCCGTCCTCGTCGCCCGCGAAATCAACGCGCATGCGATGCCACCACCAGGCCGCCGTGCTTCGCTGAGTGAACCCGTACCGCGTCCCCGACAGGGTCAGCCACGTGTCCTCGTCGATGGTCGACGGCTCCCGCTGATAGACCGGATGACGCTCGATGGGGAGGAAGACCCGGTGCCACTCGTCGGCGCTGCCCTCATCCTCCCCGTGCCACAGGGTGCGGAAAAGATTGTCGGCCGCGCTGGCCGTGGACTCGATGACGATGCGCGCCCCGGGCAACGCCGTCGACGTCAACCCGCGAAACACCGCTGCATCCGACAGCCAGAAGGCAAGCTCGCTGGCGTGAATAAACCCGTAGGACTTCGAGCGACCCACCCGCGATTCCCCACCCTCGGCGCGAGAGACGGCCGAGAGCGCATCGATGACCGTGCACACCCCATCGGGCCCCGCGTTCGCCAGCTCCACGCTGCCCTTATTGCGCGCGCCCACCTCGATGCCGAGCTGGTCGCACCACCCGGCGAGGCGAGCAAGCAGACCTTGAGCTTTGTCGCGAGTGTCGGCGACAATGGCGCAGGGGACGCCCGGGTTTGCGATGGCGAAGGCGAGGACGGCGAGCAGGCTCACCGTCGACACGCCCATCTGTCGGCCCTTCAGCACGATGGTGCGCTCGTGCTCGAGGATGGCCTCGAGCACTTCCACCTGGGCGTCGGTGATGCGCCAGCGGCTGATGGCCCCCTGTTGCTCCTGATTCAGTATCATCAGCAAGCCCGACAGCCGCCGGGCGACGTCGAGGATGGGCCGCTTCACGCCTCGCCCTCGTCGTCGCCAGTGAGCAACGCCCGCAGCTCGTCGACGCGCCGCGAGACCTTCGGGGCGGGCTTGTTGCGTTTCTCGGGTGCGCCGGCGGCGAGGGAGAGCAGGTGCATCGCCGCCTTGGCTGACGTGCCCGCCAACGTCACATCGCCCCGCCATGCCGTCGCCAGCATCTCAAGTTCGTGAATATAGCGCGCGGCGTTGATGCTCGTGACGCGCTGGATTTCGTCCGCAGCCTCGTCGAACGTCATCACCACGCCCTCGATGACAGGGACGCGCGGGACCCAAGCGTCGGCGGGAATGTCCGCCGCGCTCTTGTCGACCGTCGCCTTCGAGACCGCGCCGGTGTCGAAAATGTCCCGCCGTTTGGCTGTCGTCATCTCACCCTTCGACCAGCTCGTCGCGCAGACGGACCTTCGCCAACACATGCCGGCGATGAATCAGCAGGGGCTCAAGGTCAGGGTGCAGCGGTTCCAACATCGCGTTACGCACCACGACGACGTCGCCCGGGTCGACGCTCACCCACGTCTGCGGATGCTGGTCCGCTGCGGCCTCGACGGTGCCGATGCCGGCGACGACGTAGGCGATGCAGGCCGTCCCGAGGGTGCCCTTCACCTCGTCGACAGCGGTCACAATCCCGCCCGTCGACTTCGCCGGCCTTCGCAGGGGCAGCAGAAGCACGGTGTTCGGTGCAACGTCGGCGAACGCGCCGATGGGCAGCCCGCATGAATACAGCTCGTGGACGCTCACGGCGCCGTCGATGGCTGCAGGGGTGATGCCGTCGGGGGTGACGGGAGCAACCTCGGCGGCGTCCTCGGTGTTGCGGCGGTCGACAATCGTGAACTTTTGCTCGGTCATTGGCTGGTGTCCTTGGTGGTGGGGATTGACTTGATGATGATGCGCTCGCCGTCGACGTCGATGTGACCCATGAGGGTCAGCATCCGCAGCATGGCGAACAGGATTTCCTGATTCATCTCCTGCTTTGCCTCGACAAGCGAGCACACCCCGTCATCGTCGGCGAGCTGCGAGAGGGTCTGCAGCACCGCGAGGGGGACGAACTGGTTCGTCAGGTATTTCGACTGCGCGTACCACCCTCGAAGGTTGGTCGGGTGCCGATGCTTTGGCACTTTGACGGCCTGGGCGTCGACGAGCTGCGGTTGGTCTGGTTTCTTGGTCATGTGTGTCCTCGTGCTCATGCGAGACTCGCATATCCCGAGATACGCTTGTCGTCGACAGCGTAGTCCCGCCGAGCCACCTTGTTCGAGCTGTTCCCCTCGATGGTATGCACCCGGCCCTCGGTGACATGCTCCACGATTCCGCAGTGATTCCCCGCAACCCCGACGTCGCTCGTTGCGTTGGCGAAAAAAATGACGTCGCCCGGTTGGGGGTCGTAGCCCTTGCGAGGACGGAAGACGCCATTCTCCCCGGCGACATCGATGAACCCCGAGACCCGGCGGCATTTGTAGTGCTGGGCCTCGAACGCATGGCGCCATCGATTGTCTGACTGATGGATGCACCACAGGACGAACCCGGCACACCAGGCGAGGGCGTCCCCGCGCATGTACCGCTGGGCCGGGATGCCGTCGTTTTTTCCGGTGGCCTCGCTGACCCCGAGCTGCGTTCGTGCGACGTCGTGGGGGCCCTTCATCGTGTTCACCACTCGAACCAAAGGAGGAGAGACGCACGTTCGACGACGCCGGCCGTGGCGGCAAATTGCACGGTAAAATCCTGCGCAAGGAGTTCCACCCCGCCGTTTAGCGCGATGGCCAGGGCCCCGCTGTCGGCCGTCATAAGCAGGTCGACGGCATGGTTGTTCGAGAGCGTCGCTACCGTCGTGCCCGCCGAGTCCTTCACGACAGCCGAGACCGTGTTGCCGGTGCCGTTCGCCGATGATGTCAGGTAGGCGCGCACGATGCGCGAGGAGCACCGCGCCGACGACGGGACCGGTAGCACTCGCAGGAGGTTGGCCGGCGTGGTGAAGCCGCTGAAAACGGTATGCGTCGCCATGGCCGCCGTCATCCCCCGCGCGGTGAGCTTGGCGACCTGAACCGCCAGCTCCACCGTCGCCCCAACGCCAGCGCTCCCGACGAGCAACGCATCGGCCAGCCCGTCGGTGAAGTCGGCGAAGGCGAAATCGGGGACGTCGAGGAACCCGCCAGCTCGCCAGCGGTCGACCTGGACGTGCAGGACGACGTCGCAACGCTCGGTCGTGAATGAGACGCCCTCGATGATGAGGTCGTAGCTTACCCCGGCGTCGAGGGTGACGCTCTGAATATTGGTGTCGTCGACGTCGGAGGCTGTCGTCGCCCCCGCAGCGACGTTCAGGTACGGCGTCGTCGCCCCGGTGGGAACGACCCCGGTGACCGCTCGCTTGAGTGCAATCGTCATCGCCGACGCCGCCGTGACGTTGCCGTTCAGAAATGCACGCACGACGGTGCAGGCCACGGGGCAGGTGAAGCGCTGCGTCCGCGTCCCGATGGTGTCGATGTTTGCAATCCCGCCGGCCATGTCCTTGTTGAAGGGAAACGTCAGCGCCGCGAGGGCGTAGCGTTTCTCGCTGACGTCGGCGAGGGCGTCCTTCGAGTACAAGAATAGCTCATTGAGGTCGGTTGGTGAAAGCGCGTCCCCCGCCGTGAATCGGACAATCTGCTGCGAGGCGAGCACCTTCACGAAATCCCCCGGGCAAGGCTCGAACGTGAGCACAAGACGATGGTTGCAACCATGGTAGCGAGGGCGTTTGTCGTCGACACGTTGACGTCGATGATAGCCCCTTTCGGCAGCAATCGCACCACGCGCGACGTCGTCGCCTGATTCAGCCCCGGCTTGGCGTCCATGTTCCCGTCGAACAGCAATCGCGCTTGTTTTTTGGCGATGGTGTCGAGGGTGCCGGTCACCTCCATCGCCCAATCATCGAGGATGCCCCCGGCGCTGACCCGGGCGGTGATGGTCGCCGCCGCTGACGTGGCCGGCGTCGTGATGACCGCGAGCGTGTCGACGAGCATGTTCACGGGAACAACGAACCGCGCCGTTCGACGAGCTGCAGGCGTCCCGTTGATGAGGCCCTGGAACGTGAAGATGAGCGGGGCATATCCGGGCAGTCGCCGGTTGTCGGTTCGCATCAGCGTCAACGACGACGATGTCAGCGCGTTCAGGTCTGCCGCGAGGATGGTTGAGCCGTTGGCGACGGTCATGTCTGAGTCTCTTTCTTGTTCGTCCACGTCCCGCCGGCCTGGACGTCGGCGCTCTCGACAATGGCCCGGCCCATACTGCTCACGGTCACCTCGAGGTCCAGCTCGGTCGCGCGCACGTTCAGGGTCGCGCGAACGCTGCGAGCGGTGAGCGTTGCCCAGTTGGTCGTGCCCCAAAGGTCCGTCTCGATGACGGTGTCCCCGTTGACGGTCGTTGACTTGCCGCTGTCGACCACCCCATTCCCGCAGACGCTCACAGGGGCCCCGCCATTGGCCGCTGAGATTGAGACCCGACGCACCAGCGGGTTCTCTTGTGGGCCTGACTGCACGCGCCCACAGAGCGCCCCGGCAATGTCGTTGGCGACGAGGTCTGAGAAATCCCGCAGGCCCTTGGTGTGGATTGCGTAAATGCCGGTGCGACTGATGATGAGGTCTTCCCCGTCGCGCGTGCGCAACGTCCCAACGACGTTCAGCGGGTTCGCGGCGAGGCCGGTGTACCAGAACGACGTCGTGCCCTCGTTGAGATCGACGGCGACTGCGTAGTTTCGGTCGGACCCGAACCCGACGAGCACGCCGAACGAGGTGGGAAAGACTCGCCCGAACTGGCGAACGTCCATCACGTCGATGGGGCGCGTCAGTTTTCGGCGGCCTTGGTACGACGAGAACCCAATCTCGCGGGAGTTCCCGCCGTTCAGCACCGTCACCCCGTCGACGGTGAGGGCGACGACACCGAACGGAGTTGAACAGGCACCACCAGGCCGAGAGGTGAGCACTTGCGGGACCAGCGAGATGAACCCGGCGACACTCTGCCCCTGCCCCAGGGCATCCGCCGCCATCGAGTAGGCCCCGGCCGGAGTGAACATCCACAGGGCGCCGTCGGGCCCTTGCGTGATGGCATGAACCGTCGCCGGCAGCGGGATGTTATTGCCCCCGACGTAGGTTCGAGGGTCGAGGGTGGGGTCGTTGAAATAGACGATGGACCCCTGCGCAATCGGCATCCGGTCACCGAACGAGCAAATATGCCCCGGCGGCACATCAAGCGCCGTCGTGTCGGGGTTCCTCGAGGGCGTCGCCACCGCAGGCATCGCCCCGCCACCGGGCAACCCGTACAACGGCGCCGACATCGACGGCGCGTTGATCATCAGCTGGTTGTTCACCATCGCATAACTGAAAACCGGCTGGTCGGGATGCGCCCCGAGGGCGAGGCGGTAGCGCTGGATCCATTCCTCGTCGGTGACGACCATCGTGACGAGTCCCGTCTCGCCGTCCTGGACGAAAAGGTAGTGCTCCATCTCTGATGACGACGGGACCAGCACCGAGAAACCGCCGACGAATTCGCCGTTCGTCACGCCAAACGACGACGACGACACCGACACGACGAACCCCCGCCGCGTCGACAATCGCCCGTTGTCGTTGACGACGTTGTGCCGCTCGAAGTTTCGCAGACTGATGGTGCTCATGGTTCAACCGCCCAACAAGTATAGCGCCGTAACGCGCCAGATAGTGTCGGTGACTGCAGGGCAAACGATGGTCGTCGCCGTCGCCGCCGTGACCGATTTTATCGGCGCCGATGGTTCGAGGACTTCTTCGAGGGTGGTCCCGATGGCGCCAGCTGTACCGAACGAGAACGCGAGAGAACCGGGCAGGTTCGTCGTCGTCACCAGTGTAGGTGTAGTGCCGGCGAGGCCTGCGGTCACAAAAAATCGCTTGATGTTGATGCGCGTAAAAAGGTGAAACAGGCCCGCCGGGTTCGCGGGAATCGTCAACGTCACCGCCGTATTCACGGCCGCCGTCGCCGTCACGCAGAACGGCGCTGGTGCTGGGGTCGCGAGGATTGCGTAGTTAGATATCGATGCCCGCAGCGCCACCGTGAGCGAGCCCGAAGTGAAAGCCGACACGCGAACGCGAAACGAACGAAACCCAGACACGCCAACCATGACCTGCGTGTTGACGACGCCCGCGCCCGTGACGAGCGAAACCGTCACCGTGCCCACAAGGCCCGTCAACGCGAACCAGTTGACCCCATCGATGGTCCCTTCAAAGACGACGGTGCCCGTGAAGGCCGCGGCACGAAGGTCGACGGCGACGACGGTTTTCCCGTTGAGGTCACACGCCGTCGTCGCATTGAGTGCCGACACCGTCGCCGTCGCCGCGCGCGCGTCGGTGATGGTCTCGCCGGTGATGGCATCGAGCTGCCCCGCAAATGGGTTCCCGCGAACATCGAAAAGCTGAGTCATGATTCACCCGAGAATGTAGAGAACCTTATACGCCCCGCCGACGTTGTCACGGTCGTTGGAGCTTACCGTAATGAGCACGACACCAGCACCGCTGACGGCAGAAAACGTGACGTTACTGGCTTCAGGCTCGTTCTCGTCGGTTGGCACTGCGGCACCCCATGCGACAATAATCTTGCTCAATGCTGTAGCGCCAGCATCGACGACGGTGGCCGTCTGCTCCTGCAGCCCGAACGGGACCGTGATGGTTGCCGCCGTGAGCGATGCACCACCGCCGCCGCCAAGATTGTCGAGGTCGACGTCATAGGCCGACAGTGTGCGCGCCCCAGACGTCGCAACGCGCATCAGCGTCACCTTGCCAAAGGTCGGCGAGACGCTGTTGCCGGTGAAAGAACTGATGAGCGCGTACTGAATCGACACCACCGACCGAGACCCCAGGGAAACGTCGACGCTGCCGGACAGGTTCTCAATGATGCCGCTGAAAACCGATGACGCTGCTCCTTGCCCGAACGTCATCGCCCCCGTTGATGCCATCAGCACATTTCGCGCTGTACAGTCCTGCCAGAATGCGTTCGAGTCCCCGACGGCGAGGAAGTTGGCGACGCCGTTGGTCGCAAGCCTGTCGACGTAAATCCGCCCGATGCGAAACCCGAGAGCGGTCGCATAGCTGCCGTGAGCGAACACGTTGGTACAGGTTCCCGCCGATGCGTTGATGTCGACGCCGGACACGCTGAACGCATCCGAAAACGTCGCCGTCGAGACGTACGAAACCTGCTCGACGACGAAGCACGTTGTCAGCGTCGCCTGCGCCTTCAGCTGAACGGTGACGTCGCGAACCTCGACGGGAAAGCCGGTGTCATCGCTCGCGCCCTGGGCGTAAAAAAGGAATGGAACGGCGCCCAGCACCAAGAACCTATACCGCTGCGCCCCGTCGATTGAGAACGACCGCAGCCCGCCGGGGATGGTGAACCCCGACGTGACGACGATGTCATCGCCGAGCTCGAGCACGCACGGCTGCCCGTCACGCAATCGCAGCGTGATGTTCCGCCTGATGTCGTCGGCGTTGTAGACGATGGTCGCCCGCCGAACGATGCGGTCGACGTTCGGCCCAAATGCGCGGACCATCAGCGATCACCGAGCAGGCTCGCCCGTCCGGTGCGCGCTTGTTGCGACATCGGCGATGCTCGTCCCTGCATCGCCCTGGTCTCCGGTGGTGGGAGGCCCGGGCCTGCGGGGATTGCGTCGACGGCTCCCAGCTCGTCCAGGGCGCCGGCGCGTGCCTCGGGTGAGCCGGTGTCCTCGGGAGGTTCCCCGGCGAGCTGACGGCGAATTGTGGCGCGATTGATGAGCATGGTTCAGTCCGACCTTCCTGCTCCGATTGCGCTGGCCTTCACCTTGAGAAACCGACGGGGGGTCTCATCGGTGATGAGGTACAGGTATCCGTCCGCGTCCGGTGTGCCTGTTCCGCTAAGCAACCTGAACTCGGCCGCAGTGATTTCCTTGGCGCTGGCCTTGTTGCCCGCGACGTACTCGTCGGCCTTGTCGGGGAGAATGACCGACTGAAGTTCTTGGTCCTGCTTGCGCTCGCCTGCGGTCTGCCCGGCAATCCTGCCGTCGCCGTTGTAGTCGGTGTCGGCCGCGTCTTCGAGGTCATCGAGGGCTGCGCGCCGCTGGATGTCGGTGAACTTCGCATCCTCGGCGGCCTGGTCGAACTCCTCGGCGGCCTGGTCGAACTCCTGCATGGTGAGCACCTTCGTCCGCGCCTGTTGCCGGGCAAGGTCGCCCTCGGCCGCCGATGCAGCACCCGACAACCCGAGGCCACCGAGACCGGCGCGTGAGCGCTGGTCCATCGCGGCCTGGGCGTTGCGCGCGTCGATTTCCTGCGCCGCCGCTTGCCGTGCGCGCGCCAGCTCGTCCATGCCGTCGTCGCCCTTTGCGGCGAGCCCGGCTTCCATCTGCTTGTCTCGCGCGTCCTTGTCGCTGGCCTTCCCACTGGTGTACTGCACGCCCCCGCCCTGCCCCGCCGCCTCGGCCTGCGCGGCCTGGGCCTGCTCGTCGGCCCGCCGGCGCTCGTCCTCCCGCTTGTCGCTGCGAGTCTCGATGGCCGTCGGCGCCTGCGTCGCACCCACCGGCCGCTCGGTGCTGGGCTTTGCGGGCATCCTCGATGCCGCCAGCCCGTCGAGGTCGTCGAAGGGACGCATCTGTGGGGGGAGCTTCGGTGGTTGTCGTCGAGTGTCAGGGCGAGGGATGGCCATGTGATGCGCTCCGGTTGGTGATGATGGTCGACAAGGCGCCGTTCAGTGGACGTGCTGCGAGTTGACGCCCCACGAGGAAGCTGCGGCGCTCGCGACGATGTAGAGCTCCGTGGTTGAGTTCATGATGAACTCGTCGAACTGTCCGCCGAGCACATGGCGCCCGCCGGTCGCGGAGAACGTCGCGTCAAACGTCGGGGCAGCTGCACCCCGGGGGACAATCTTGGTCGCCAGCACCACCCCCGCCGCGTTTGGGTTCACAACGCGCACCAAAACGTATGCGAGCAGGCCACCGTTGACGGTGACGTCGGGGAGCGTGACCTTGACCGGTGTCGTCCCGAGGACGGCGCTGCCGTCGGAAACGGCGCCTGCGTTGATGAAAATGCCGAACCCTGCGCGATTGACGAGAGACGTTGCCATGGTTGCTCCTAGCCTTCAGGCTGCGTTGGTTGTTGGTCGGGCATCGTCGGCGACGTCTCGCCGGTGTCTGGTTCGCTGCCCTCAATCTGGTCGCTGATGATGTTTTCGAGCAGCACCAAGTCGACGAAATCCGACTTGCGGCCCTGCGCGATGGCCCGCGACTTCGCCCGGGCGATGCTTTCACGTAGCGCCGGGATGCTGTAATCGTTGACGTTGATGTCGACGTCACCCGCTGCGAGGTAGGTGCGCACCGCGAGGTCCGCCGCCTGCTTTGCCACCGCGTTCGGGGCAGACTTCTGCGCCGTCGCGATGTCTTGCGCCCCGCCGACGCCGGCCTGGGCATTCTCGACGGCTTTCCCGACACGGACGTCGGTGCGGCGCTCCAACTCGCTGGCCGATTCTAGTCTGATGTTTTTGCCTTGCACATCGGCGCCGGTGAAGGTGAACACGTCGGCCGCATCCATGCGCGTAATCTCTGCCACCCGAGGGGCAGGGTAGAAAAGCTGGATGATGGCAAGGCACAGGCGCCAAGCATCGAGCACCATGTCCTCGAGCGACTTCAACGCGTCGCTGTTCTTCTGCGCGTCCAGCTCGTAGTACGCCTCGATTGCTCGCCCGCTCAGCGTCGGGGCAGCGCCGCCGCTGGTCACCTCGTTGAGGCCGACGACGTCGAACATGAAAGCTTTTGCGTCGTCGCGCAGCTTGTATAGGTCGAGGCCCACCGCGCCCAGTTCGACAGCGAATATCTTCGACCGCGCGTCGTCCATCTTGGGGTCGTAGTCGATGGTATTGGTGCGCGTGATGTCGATGGAATCCGCAAGGGGCTTCGGCATCGCAATCTGTGGGTTCGTCACCAGTCGCATCACCTTGATGGTGCGCGCGTGCGTCTCGTTCAGCAGCCGTTGAAGGTTGATGACGTCGGCAAGGGGAGTGATTCCGTAGGCGCTGTCTCGACGGAAGCGAATCTTCATCAGCGACAGGGGAAGCAACGACTCCTTGCGGTCGCCCTCGGTGTTGACGATGAGCGGGTACGCCTTGCGGACCACGATGACGGTGCCGATGATGACGGCGAAGACGCCCTCGGGGAACTTCCTCGAAGGCCGCACCCAGTACTCGTACCCGACGATTCCACAGACCGTCTCGCCGGCCGCGTTGACGTATTCGGTCTCCTCGGGGGGAAGGCCAGCAATCCCGCCAGCTTCCCACATCGCCGCGACTTCATCGGCACCGTAGTGATTCTCGAAAATGACCCACTTGGCGTCGTGCCAATCCTCTACGGGGTCGATCCAATAATCGTGGATGGTGAGACGGGCCCAACGAACCTCGCCGCGAACCTCATCAGGCCATACTTTGACGCCTGCAGTGCCGTCTTGAAAAGCGTACTGCACGGCCTGGTGAATCTTGCTCGCCGTCTTCTGTTCCTGCGCGATGTAGTCGATGACGCGGTTGGTGATTTCCGTGTTGTAAATGTCCTCGGGGTCGTCGGGTGTCGACGCCGTCGCGAGGGCGCTGCGGCGGTCTTTGTTGAGCAACGACGAGAACGTCGTCATCAGCCCTTGGCAGACGTTGATATGCGAACGGGGCACGTTCTCGTCGTCGAACCATGCGTCTTTCATGACCTGTCGACGCTGCCCGCTGTAGACGCCCCATTGACGGCCGCCGACGAACATCTCGCACAGCTCGCCCAGCTGCCGATAGGGGAGCGCGATGCGTTCCCCTTGGCGCTTGTGCTTGTTGAAATCTTCGAGAATCGACGACGTCAGCGGGAGGTCGGCCATCTCAGTCCTCGCTCATCAGCGCGTTCAGCGCATCCTGTCGCAGCTTGTAGCGCGCGAGCTTCTTTTGCCGCTCCATCTCACCCTCGTCGAGGGTGTCATCGGCGCTTTGCAGCTCGTCTTCAGACAACGCATCGGCAGCCATGCCGCCGAGAGCGCCGCCGATGGATGACCCAAGGCCGAGCGTTGCCGCACCGAGAGCAGGCCCGCCGAGAAATCCGAGAGCACCAAGACCAGCCCCGGCGAGGCTCCCGATGGTCCCGCCGATGGCTCGATTGCCGGCTCCACCTTCGGCCTGCACCTGCGCAGCACGTTTCTCGGCTGCCGTCAACACCAAATCCTCGGGGGTCAATCGTCGCGCCATGTGGCCTCCTGATGCGGCATCGTTGCACATAACTAAGTACAGTGCTAGCTATGTAACATGTCTACCACCTCTGCCGCATCGACGGCTGATTCGGGCGCATCTTCGGTCTCGCCCACCGACACAGCGGACACCAGTGCCACTCAGGCCCCGGCGTCCACGCAGTCTCGCATGATGGCCCACATCGCCGCCAAGCGCGCCGCTGCAGCCACTGCAACCCCCCAGGCCCCGGGCTCACCCGCCGGCCAGCCTGCTTCCTCGGGTGATTCACCGGAATCGTCACCGGGTAATGATGCAGCCGACAGCCCCGAGGGTGTCGACGCACCAGACGAACGCGAAAAGGCCGACGTTGTGCCCATGGCAGCGTTCAAGGCTCGTATCGGGAAACTCAGCGACAACGTGAAAGCGGCGCGAGAGGAATCGGCTCGGCTCGTTCACGAGAATCAGCGGTACAGCACAGCTGCGCAGCTCCTGCAGGAGGAAAACGAACGCCTCCGTCAGCAGCTGCGTGAAGGTGTGCAGTACGACGCTCGTGACGAGGAGCTTGCTGACGTCAGGTTGTCGCAGAGAGCGAAGGAGCGCGCCGACGCCCTCGCCCAAGAGCACGAAGCAAAACTGCGCGAGATGCAGCAGAACTTTGTGATGGAAGCCGAGCGCGAGCAAATCAAGGCGCGACTCTCGACGCAAATCGAGAGCGCGTTGGCCACGCATCGCCTTGCCAATCGCGCCGACGTCATCGCCGCCATGAAAGCGCGCCATGACCTCAGTGCCAGCGAGGCCGCGCGCTTGATTCATGAGCGGGAGGTCAAGCGGCTTGAGGCACTTGGCTACGCCCCTCGCCAGTCCGCCCCCGTCGCCAGCAACGCCCCCGTCGGGGCAAGGGCGCCCGGGGGAGCATCCGGCGGGACTGGTCGGTTTGCAAACAACGCCAGGGGAATGCTCGATTTCCTTGACGCTCGCCGTCAATCCTGACGACGAGAAACCACTTCTCTGAGGTTCTCAAATGGCTCTCGCAAACGTCACAATCAACAGCATCAGCGGCATCATTGCCGAGTTCGGCCCCGAGCGTTTCGTCAACACGATCAACAACATGTCCCCGCTCATCGGCAGCGGTGTCCTTGAGAAGGTCGAACAGGACGGCGAGGAACTCACCGTCACCGCCGACGTCGGTGAGTCGCCCGCGACCACCTACGCCCTGGATTTCGACAATCGGCCCAACGGCCAAACCACCACCCCCGTCAAGGCCCGCTTTGTGCCCACCATGGTCACCACGCGCGTCTCGCTGGGCAAGCAGGCCGCGCTTGGCCAGCTCGCCGACAAGGAGTTGACCAAACTGCTTGACGCCAAACTTGACGCCTCGGCAAAGAGCGTTGCTCGTCACATCGGCCGTGGTCTGTACGCCGGCGCCGTCGTCCCCCAGGCCGTCGCCACCTGGTCCGGCACCGCTGCCGATTCCACGGTAACCATCTCGTTCCTCGACGTGTCGTTGTTTATTCCCGGCGCGTCGTACAATTTCGTCGATACGTCGTTGACCTTCTCTTACACCGTCCGGTGCCAGAGCAAGGTCGCTGCCGTCGTCGGAGCAAATTCAGCGAACGTAGCCGGTACGGTCACGTTCATCAATGACGTCATCAACCCCGCAACCGGTGCTGTCGTGGCCCTCGGCGCCACCGCCGTTGCAACCGACGACATCCTCGCCCTGCGCGGAACTTTCCCCGGTTTCGGTGGCAGCGCCACCGCCATCGCGGGCAAGCGGCTGAACTCATTCGACGACATCGCCGGCAGCGGCGCATCGTCGACGTTTGGCGGCATCGCTCCCGCCAACCTGCCCGGCTGGGTTGGGCAAACCATCGCCCTCGGCGCGGCTTACTCCCACGAGGCTGCGCTGCAGTTCGACGCCCGAATCACGCAGTACAGCGGTGAGCAGTTCACCGATGCGCTGATGTCGCCACAGGTCGCCGCCGCGCACCGCATCCAGGCCGGTGCGATGGGTGCTGTTTTCGGTATGTCGATCCAGCCGACGGCGCAGCGCCCGCAGCCCCTTGGCGCGCGTGCTGACAAGTACGGCGACGTGCGCAGCTCGGGCCTCGACCTTGCCGGTCGTCCGGTGTTGATTGACCCGAACTGCCCGCAGACAATCGTGGTTTTTCACAACCGTGACCATGCGAAGCTCGGATGCTGGTCCGAGATGGCCCCCGAGGAGCTGACCGAGCTGGGTGGCGTGGTCGTCACCAACCGCACCACGCTGAGCATGGATGCCGACTTCACCGGCTCCTATCAGCTGTACTGCGCCAAGCGCGGCGCCATCGGCGTGATGACCGGCCTCACCGGTCTCTGAGCAACCGCCCCGGCCCCGTTGACGACGACGGGGCCGGGTTCTCTAATGGAAAACCATGAATCAGCCTACAACTTCCAATGGCGTGATCGTGCCTCTTTGGCTGGTCTCCATTGTCGGTGCCATCGCCGTCGCCAGCTCCCTCGTCATCGCGCAATCCATCACCAGCGTTCGTGACACGACGCTCGTGTTGAACGAAAAGGTGCAAGTCCTTGAAGCTGCGAGCGCCGAGCGGTCGCAGATTCTTACGCAGCTGGGCAGCATCTGCGCCAAACTCGACGCCCTGCGCGCCGACGTGAACCGCCTCGACGAGGCAAACACTCGCAACCGTCCACGCTGAGAGGCCCACCATGCCCGCCGCCGTCCTTGCCATGATTCCCGTCATCCTCGCCGCCCTGGTCACCGCCTGCGGATTGGCGCTCATCGCTGGCCCCCTGGTTATCCCGCTGTGGGCCGCACACATGGACGAGGCCCGACGTCGACAAATCGTCGCCGCCGTCAAAGGCGCGAACGACGCCCTGGGGCCATTCATCCGCGCGACACCCACCGACATCGACGACCGCATCCTCGACGTGAGTGATATGGTCGTTCGCGAGCTGGGCGCCATTGGGATCAAAAACGCGGTGAAGGTCAAGGCCATCAGCAAGGCCGTCGTCACCAAGTCGGCCCCGTCGCTCACCGTCGTCGTCGAGGCCAAGTGATGGACCTCGCCGCCATGAACGAGGACCCCGACCTTCACCACACGCCGTTCGGCCGCGTGCTCGTCTCGCGTGCTCACGGTGGTGGGGTCCCGATGTGCTCGATTGAGCACGCCGCCAGCAGCATGCCGATTGTCGTTGGCCTCCTCCGCGACGGCGCCGGCGTCTTCGACGGATTGCATGGCAAACGCCAGTGGGAAGCATGGCACGTCCTCGACAAGGCCGAGCGTCATCGCATCCGCGAGGAGATGCAGCAGGAGCTTTCCCTTGAAGACCACCGCGCCGACTTTCGCCGCGAAATCAACAAGAGTCTCGCCCGCGTCGTCGATGGCCGTGACCTGCTCGCCGCTGCGATGGCCCTGCCAAAACACCGAGGCCGCCGATGACAGTCACACTCGCCCAGGCCATCGTTCGCGTTCGGTTTCTCCTCGACGACAAGGACAACAACCCGCTGATTTCTGATGCCGAAATCACGACGGCGTTGCAGGTCGCGCAGGAGGAGGTTTGGCAGAGCGTCGTCGACAGTGGCGCAAACATCTACTACCAGTCGGCCGACGTTTCGTCCTCGTCGGCCGGTGTTATCTCCCTCGCGTCCATCACCCCGTTGAAAATCGCGAACGTCGCCCTGGTCGTCGGCAATGGCGTCCTGCAGGTTCCGCCCTGCCGCGTGTTTGATGGGTTCGCAAACGTCACATCGGTACAGCCCTGCCGCGTGCAGTACGTCCCGCGCGCGGCGTTCCCGGCGCTGTCGTCGGACCCGTTCATCTGGTCGCAAGCGTCCATCTCGTTGACGACGCTGGACCAGCTCCTGTGCCACACCGCCGCGTCGATGTGCTGGGTCAAAACCGGCGAGCCCCCGTTGTCGTCGATGGAGAAGCGCCGCGCCGAGCTGCAGGCTTCCTGCACTTCGACCATCAACCTGCCGGGCTGGTCGGCGACGCCGCTGACCCTCGGGGTCGTGCGCGACTCTGGCATTTTTTGGCGTCGTTCGGCCCATGACCAAATCCAACTTGTGAACGGGTGACTCATGTCTCGCGCATCTCGAACCGCTGAAATCCTCGCCGCCGCTGGCCTCGTTCCCCTGCAACTCGAACAGGAGCGCATCCGCGCCGGTCGTGACGCTGCGAGGTCGACGGCGTTGGCTTCGCTTCTGCCCGCCCTGATTGACACCGGCGCCGGCATCGCGGGCAGGGTTGCCCAGGCCGACCTCGCCGAACGCAAGTTCGCCGCCGACGTTGAGACCCGCAAGGCTCGCGACGCTGGGCTCGTCGAGAGTCGCAACGCCCGCAACGCCGCCGAGGCTGCGAAGGCCGCTGCCGAGATGGCGAAGGTCA
>Ga0315273_10000985_pt1 | contig 31369 bp, 32 predicted proteins | sample YL17G02_0_MG_FD_205753 | JGI IMG/M metagenome (GOLD analysis project Ga0315273, IMG submission 205753) | Sediment microbial communities from Yellowstone Lake, YNP, Wyoming, USA - YL17G02_0 | ecosystem: Environmental > Aquatic > Freshwater > Lake > Sediment | place: USA: Wyoming | collected... | reverse complement strand
CCCTCGTAGCCCTCCGGCATGATCTCGCCCTTGTTGATCCAGACCTTGACGCCGATCCGGCCGTAGGTCGTCTTCGCCTCGGTGAAGCCGTAGTCGATGTCGGCGCGGATCGTGTGCAGCGGCACGCGGCCCTCGGAGTACATCTCCGAGCGGCTCATCTCGCCGCCGCCGAGGCGGCCGGCGCAGACGATCTTGATCCCCTGCGCGCCCGAGCGGATGCCCGACGCGAGCGCGCGCTTCATCGCGCGCCGGAACGAGACGCGGTTCTGCAGCTGCTCGGCGATCGACTGCGCGACGAGCTTCGCGTCGAGCTCCGGGCGCTTGATCTCGTTGATGTTGATGTGGACGTTCTTGTGCGTGAGCGCGTGCAGGTCCTTGCGGAGCGCATCCACCTCGACGCCGGACTTGCCGATCACGATCCCGGGGCGCGCGGTGAAGATGTCGACCGTGATCCGCTGCTTGTCCTTGCGGATCAGGATGTCGGACAGGCCCGCGTGCGAGAGCTTCTTGTTGATGTGCTCGCGGATCTTGATGTCCTCGAGCAGGTACTGCGGAAACTCCTTCGTGCTCGTGTACCAGTTGGACTTCCAGTCGTGGATCACGCCGACGCGCATCCCACCGGGATGAATCTTCTGGCCCATTTAAGCGGTCGCCTCCTTCTTCTTCGCCGGCGAGCGGCGCTTGGGCTTCGACTCGGACTCGGGCGGCGCGGCTTCGGCCTGCGCCGTCGCGCGCTGGGCGCGCCGTTCGCCCGCCTTCGGGTTCTCGGCGAGCCGCACGGTGATGTGACAGGTGCGCTTCTCGATGCGGGCGACGCGGCCGCGCGCGCGGGCGCGCCAGCGCTTGATCGTCGGGCCCTCGTCGATCGTGCAGGCCGAGACGAGCAGCTCGTCGCCGATCAGGCCGTGGTTCGCCTCCGCGTTGGCGACGGCCGACTTCAGCACCTTGGAGATCTCGAGCGCGGCGGCACGCTGCGTGAACGCGAGCACGGTGCGCGCCTCGGGCACGCTGCGCCCGCGGATGTGCTCCGCGACCACGCGCGCCTTGCGCGGGGAGATCCGCACCCACTTCGCCTCGGCGCGCACTTCCCGTTTCTCCGTCGTCGCGACGGGCACTAGCGCTTCACCTTCGCCTGACGGTCGCCGGAGTGGCCGCGGAAGGTCCGGGTCGGCGCGAACTCGCCGAGCTTGTGGCCGACCATCTGCTCGGTCAGAAACACCGGCACGTGCTTGCGCCCGTCGTGGACCGCGATCGTGTGCCCGACCATGTCGGGAAAGACCGTGGAGGTACGCGACCAGGTCTTGATCATCCGCTTGTCGCCCGAGACGTTCATGGCCTCGATCCGGCCCATCAGCCGCGCCTCGACGAACGGCCCCTTCTTCGATGATCTAGACATTTAGCGCTTCTCCTTCCCGCGCCTGCGGCTGCGGACGATCAACCTGTTGGAGTCCTTGTGCTTGCGACGCGTGCGCTTGCCGAGCGTCGGCACGCCCCACGGCGTGACCGGGTGCCGGCCGCCCTTCGACTTGCCCTCGCCGCCGCCGTGCGGGTGGTCGACCGGGTTCATCGCCGAGCCGCGCACGGTCGGGCGCTTCCCGCGCCAGCGCGAGCGGCCCGCCTTGCCCCAGTTGATGTTCTGGTGGTCGGCGTTCCCGACCTGGCCGATCGTGGCACGGCACTCGAGCGGCACGCGGCGCATCTCGCCCGACGGGAGGCGGAGCACGCCGTAGCCCTCGTCCTTGGCGACGAGCTGCACCGACGCGCCGGCGCTGCGGGCCATCTGGCCGCCCTTGCCGGGCTGGAGCTCGACGTTGTGCACCATCGTGCCGGTCGGGATCGCGTCGAGTGGGAGCGCGTTGCCGGGCTTGATGTCGGCGGCCGGGCCGGACTCGACCTTGGCGCCGACGCGCAGGCCCGCGGGCGCGAGGATGTAGGCCTTCGCCCCGTCGGCGTAGTGGAGCAGCGCGATCCGCGCGGACCGGTTCGGGTCGTACTCGATTGCAGCGACCTTCGCCGGCACGCCGTCCTTGCGGCGCTTGAAGTCGATCACGCGGTACATGCGCTTGTGCCCGCCGCCCTGATGGCGCGTGGTGATGCGGCCGTAGTTGTTGCGGCCGCCCTTGCGCTTGACCGGCTCGAGCAGGCTCTTCTCCGGCTCGGTCTTGGTGATGTCGTCGAACGCCGAGACGCTCATGAAGCGCCTGCCGGGGCTCGTGGGCTTGTAGCGGCGGATGGCCATCAGACCTGGGCTCCCTCGAAGATCTCGATCGTGTCGCCCTCGCGCACCTGCACGACGGCCTTCTTCCAGCCCGGGCGGGTGCCCTTGAAGGCGCCGCGCCGCTTCGGCTTGGCCTTGACGGTGGAGATGTTCACGGCCGTCACCTTGACGCCGAAGAGCTCCTCCACTGCCTGCCTGACCTGGGTCTTGTGCGCGTCCTTGTGCACCTTGAAGCTGTACTTGCGGTCGGCGATCAGCGAGTAGCTCTTCTCCGACACGACCGGCGCCAGCAGGACCTCGTTCGGATGGAGGCTCACGTGGCCCTCCCCTGGACGAGCGGCAGCGCGGCCTCGCTGACGAGCAGCGAGCGGGCCCAGACGACGCCCGCCACCTCGAGCTCGGACGGCACGGTCACGAGCACCCGGTCGAGGTTGCGGAACGACTTGATCAGGCCTGCCTCGTCCTCGGTCGCGACGACGAGCACCGGCGTCTCCTTGCCCCAGTCGGCCAGCAGCCGCTCGGCGGCCTTCGTGGAGGGGGACTCGAACGAGGCCGCGTTCAGGACGCCGAGCGTCCCCGCGCGGGCATGGCTCGAGAGCGCGCCCCGAAGGGCCGAGCGGCGGGCCTTGCGGTTCACCTTGACCTCGAAGCTGCGCGGGCTCGGCGGGAAGACGACGCCGCCGCCCGTGAACTGGGCCGCGCGGATCGTGCCGGCGCGCGCCCGGCCGGTGCCCTTCTGGCGCCACGGCTTCGCGCGACCGCCGGCGACCATGCCGCGGCTCTTGGCCGCGCGCGTCCCCGCGCGGCGGGCGTTGAGCTCGGCCCGGACCGTCTCGTGGACGAGGTGCGGCTTCACGTCGGCGCCGAAGATCTCGGCCTCGAGCGTGACGTCCTGCTTCGCGGAGCCCCCGAGGAGGGGTGCCTTCGGCGCAGCCACTACCGCGTCACCTCCCGCACCTCGACGAACCCGTTCTTCGGCCCGGGCACGGAGCCCTTCACGAGGATCAGGTTCTGCTCGACGTCGACCGCGTGCACGACGAGACCGACCTGCGTCACGCGCTTGCCGCCCATCCGCCCGGGCATCTTCCTCCCCTTGAACACGCGCGAGGGCGTGGCCGAGGCGCCGATCGAGCCTGGCTGGCGGATGTTGTGCGAGCCGTGTGACTTCGGGCCGCGCTTGAAGTTGTGGCGCTTGATCGTGCCCGCGAAGCCCTTGCCGATCCCGATCCCCGAGACCTTGACCTGCTCGCCGGCCTGGAACGCCTCGACGGTGACCGACTCGCCGAGGCCGAGCCCGTTGCCGCCCCGGAGCTCGACGAGGTGGCGGTAGGCCCCCTCGACGCCGCCCTTCTGCAGGTGGCCGAGCTCCGGCTTGTTGATCTTCCGGGCCGCGACCAGCTCGTAGGCGATCTGGACCGCCTCGTAGCCGTCCGTCTCGACGGTCTTCACCTGGACGACCGGGCACGGCGGGGCCTCGATCACGGTGACCGGCGTGACCACGCCGCTCTCCGGGTCGAAGACCCGTGTCATGCCCAGCTTCCTGCCGACGATGCCCTTCATCGCTAGCGATCACCGCCTGCGCAGATCGTGCTCTGGGGCTGCGAAAAGCAAGCCTGGCTAGGACGCAGGGAGCGCTCGTAGCCAGAGGCTACGGGCGCGACTGAGGACAACGCCAGGCGCCGCTTTGCAGCAGCATCCAGAGTGCGAGATGTGTGGGCGGGGGTCGCCACTACAGCTTGATCTCGATGTCGATGCCGGCAGGCAGGTCGAGCCGCATCAGCGAGTCGACCGTCTTCGGGGTCGGCGAGTGGATGTCGATCAGGCGCTTGTGCGTGCGCACCTCGAAGTGCTCGCGCGAGTCCTTGTCCTTGAACGGAGAGCGGATCACGCAGTAGACGTTCTTCTCGGTGGGCAGGGGCACGGGCCCGGTGATCGTGGCACCGGTGCGCTGCGCCGTCTCGACGATCGACTGCGCCGATCGGTCGAGCTGGGTGTGGTCATAGCCCTTCAGGCGGATGCGGATCTTCTGTGCCAACGTCTCTTCTCTACTTGTGGATCTTCGTGACGACGCCTGCGCCGACGGTGCGGCCGCCCTCGCGGACGGCGAAGCGCAGACCCTCGTCCATGGCGATCGGCTGGATCATCTCGACCGTCATCTGGGTGTTGTCGCCCGGCATGACCATCTCCTGGCCCTCCGGGAGCTTGATCGAGCCGGTCACGTCCGTCGTGCGGAAGTAGAACTGCGGCCGGTAGCCGTTGAAGAACGGCGTGTGGCGGCCGCCCTCGTCCTTCGAGAGGACGTAGATCTCGGCGTCGAACTGCGTGTGCGGGGTGATCGAGCCGGGCTTCGCGAGCACCTGGCCGCGCTCGACCTCCTCGCGCTTGATCCCGCGCAGGAGGGCGCCCGCGTTGTCGCCGGCCTGGGCGAAGTCGAGCGTCTTCTGGAACATCTCGAGGCCGGTGACGACGGTCTTCGCGATCTCCGGGTGGATGCCCACCATCTCGACCTCGTCGCCGGACTTGATCGTGCCCTGCTCGATGCGGCCGGTCACGACGGTGCCGCGGCCGGTGATCGTGAACACGTCCTCGATCGGCATCAGGAACGGCTTGTCGACGTCGCGGACGGGCTCGGGGATGTACGTGTCCACGGCCTCCATCAGCTCGAGGATCTTCGGCGTCCACTCGGCGTCGCCCTCGAGCGCCTTGAGCGCCGAGACCTGGATCACCGGGATGTCGTCGCCGGGGAACTCGTACTTCGAGAGCAGCTCGCGCACCTCGAGCTCGACGAGCTCGAGCAGCTCGGGGTCGTCGACCATGTCGGCCTTGTTGAGCGCGACGACGATGAACGGCACCTCGACCTGGCGCGCCAGCAGGATGTGCTCGCGCGTCTGGGGCATCGGGCCGTCGGCGGCCGAGACCACGAGGATCGCGCCGTCCATCTGGGCGGCGCCCGTGATCATGTTCTTGATGTAGTCGGCGTGGCCCGGGCAGTCGACGTGCGCGTAGTGGCGGGCCGCCGTCTCGTACTCGACGTGCGCCGTGTTGATCGTGATCCCGCGCGCGCGCTCCTCGGGAGCGTTGTCGATCGACTCGAACGAACGCACCGCGGTACCCGACATGCCCTGCTCGGCGAGCACCTTGGTGATCGCGGCGGTCAGCGTGGTCTTGCCGTGGTCGATGTGCCCGATCGTGCCGACGTTGAGGTGCGGCTTCGAGCGCTCGAACTTCTGCTTGGCCATTCTCTCCTTCTCCTTAACTGGTCTGCGACCCGATGATCTCGGTCGCGATCGACTGCGGTACTTCCTCGTACCGATCGAACTGCATGGTGAATGTGGCGCGCCCCTGCGTCATCGAGCGCACATCGGTTGCGTACCCGAACATCTCCGACAGCGGCACGCTCGCGCGGATCGTCTGCGCGTTGCCGGTCGGCTCGAGGTGCTCGACGCGCCCGCGGCGGGAGTTGAGGTTGCCCATCACGTCGCCGAGGTAGTCCTCGGGGGTGACCACCTCGACCGCCATCACGGGCTCGAGGAGCTTGGGCTTCGCCCGCTTCATCGCCTCCTTGAACGCCATCGAGCCGGCGATCTTGAAGGCGCGCTCGCTCGAGTCGACGTCGTGGTAGCTGCCGTCGATCAGCTCGACCTTGACGTCCACGACCGGGTAGCCGGCGAGGATCCCGGACTGCATCGCCTCGACGATCCCCTGGTTGACGGCCGGGATGAACTCCTTCGGGATCTTGCCGCCGACGATCTTGTCGACGAACTCGTAGCCCACGCCCGGCTCCTGCGGATGCAGGTTGATCACCGCGTGGCCGTACTGGCCGGAGCCGCCGGTCTGGCGGACGAACCGGCCCTGGATCTTCTCGGCCGGCTTGGAGATCGTCTCGCGGTAGGCGACCTGGGGGCGGCCGACGTTCGCGTCCACCTTGAACTCGCGCATCAGGCGGTCGACGATGATCTCGAGGTGCAGCTCGCCCATCCCTGAGATCAGCGTCTGCCCGGTCTCGTCGTCGGTGCGGACGCGGAAGGTGGGATCCTCTTCGGCGAGGCGCGCGAGCCCGGCGCCCAGCTTGTCCTGGTCGCCCTTCGTCTTCGGCTCGATCGCGACCGAGATCACGGGCTCGGGGAAGGTCATCGACTCGAGCACGATCGGCGAGCGCTCGTCGGAGAGGGTGTCGCCGGTGGTGGTCGCCTTGAGGCCGACGCCCGCGGCGATCTCGCCCGCGCCGATCTCCTCGCGCTCCTCGCGGTGGTTCGCGTGCATCTGGAGGATCCGGCCGATCCGCTCGGTCTTGCCGGTGGTCGTATTGAGCACGCGGTCGCCGGCCTTGAGCTTGCCGGAGTAGACGCGGAAGTAGGTGAGCTTGCCGACGAACGGATCGGACATGACCTTGAAGGCGAGCGCGGCGAAGGGCGCCTCGAGCGAGGCGTCGCGCGACTCCTCGGCCTGGCTCTTCGGGTCGATGCCCTGAATCGACGGGACGTCGAGCGGGCTCGGCAGGTAGTCGATCACCGCGTCGAGCAGCGGCTGCACGCCCTTGTTCTTGAAGGCTGAGCCGCAGAGGACGGGCGTGAACGCGTCGGCGAGCGTGCCGGCGCGCAGCGCGCGGCGAATCATCTCGGGGGTGACCTGCTCCTCGTCGCCGAGGTAGGTCTCCATCAGCTCGTCGTCGAACTCGGCGACCGCGTCGATCAGCGCATGGTGGTACTCGTGCGCAAGCCCGGCGAGCTCGGCCGGGATCTCCCCGACGGTGAACGTCTCCCCGAGGTCGTCCTCGTAGACCGTGGCCTTCATCTCGACGAGGTCGACGACACCCTTGTGGTGCTCCTCCTCGCCGACCGGGAGCTGGATCGGCACCACCTTGGCGCCGAGGCGGTCGCGCATCGACTGCACGGCGGCGAGGAAATCGGCGCCGGTGCGGTCCATCTTGTTGATGAACGCGATGCGGGGGACGCTGTAGCGGTCGGCCTGCCGCCAGACGGTCTCGGACTGCGGCTGCACGCCCGCGACCGCGTCGAAGACGGCGATCGCGCCGTCCAGCACGCGCAGGCTGCGCTCGACCTCGACCGTAAAGTCCACGTGCCCGGGCGTATCGATGATGTTGACGCGATGATCCCGCCAGAACGCCGTCGTGGCCGCCGAGGTGATCGTGATCCCGCGCTCCTGCTCCTGCGCCATCCAGTCCATCGTCGCGGCGCCCTCGTGCACCTCGCCCATCTTGTGGGTGCGTCCTGTGTAGTAGAGGATCCGCTCGGTCGTCGTGGTCTTGCCCGCGTCGATGTGAGCCATGATCCCGATGTTGCGGACCCGGTCCAGCGCGGTTGTCGCTGCCACGGCCACGGCGCTCACCAGCGGTAGTGGGCGAAGGCCTTGTTGGCCTGCGCCATCCGGTAGAGGTCGTCCTTGCGCTTGAACGCGCCGCCCTGCTGGTTGATCGCGTCCATGATCTCGTTGGCGAGCTTGTCGCCCATCAGCTTCTCGCGGCGGTCGCGGGCGTAGGTGACGAGCCAGCGCACCGCGAGCGTGCGCGCGCGGCGCTGCGGCACCTCGATCGGCACCTGGTAGTTCGCCCCGCCGACCCGCCGGCTGCGCACCTCGAGCACCGGCGTGACCGTCTTCACGGCCTGCTCGAGCGCCTCGACGGGCGGCTTGCCGGTCTTCGCGCCCACCTGGTCGAGGGCCTCGTAGACGATCTGCTCGGCGACCGACTTCTTGCCGTCCAGCATCACGCGGTTGATCAGCTGCGTCACGAGGATGGAGCTGTATACGGGATCCGGCTCGAGTCGCCGGACCGCAATCTCAGCACGGCGCGGCATCAGCTACCTCGCTTGGCCCCGTACTTGGAGCGGCCCTGCTTGCGGTCGGGGACCCCGGACGCGTCGAGCGCGGCGCGGATCACCTTGTACCGGTAGCCCGGCAGGTCCTTGACGCGGCCGCCGCGAACCAGCACGACCGAGTGCTCCTGGAGGTTGTGGCCCTCCCCGGGGATGTAGGCGCCCACCTCGATCGCGTTCGTGAGCCGCACGCGCGCGACCTTCCGCAGCGCGGAGTTCGGCTTCTTGGGGGTCGTCGTGTAGACGCGCGTGCACACGCCACGCTTCTGCGGCGCACCGCGGAGCGCGGGAGTCTTCGTCTTGCCCTTGGGCGGCTTGCGACCCTTGCGAACGAGCTGGTTTACGGTAGGCACTCTGCTCCTGGATCCGTTGTTTCACACGCAAACAGCCGACGGGGCCGCTGGCCCTGCCAACCGGAGCGCCGATGGTACCAGAACCGGCGTCCCGTCGCGGCGGTTCCGGTGCCCGGACCGTATGCGTTGCAAAGCATAGCCAGGCGCCCGGGAGCCGACTACAGTGGGGGCAAGGCTCGGCCCCCCTCTGCGATGGCTCCCGCTTGGACAACGCACTGACGACTGCGCTGATCGCCGTGATCGCGGCGCTCGGAGTCTGCGTCGTCGTGCTCGGCGCGCTTCTCCTCAGCCGCCGCTCGGCGCGGGACGCCGACGAGCGCGTCGCGGCCGCGGTTGCCGACATGAACGAGCGGATGGATGCGATGCTCGAGGATCTCACGCACGCGCTCGAGCGCTCCGAGGAGGAGGGCCGGCGCGGGCGCACGCTGTCCGAGCTGGCCGGGACGATCGACTTCGACGAGGTGCTCTCGCGCACGCTCCACACCGCGGCCGCGCTGGCCGGGGTCGACGCCGCGCTGGTCGCGCTCCACACGCTGGGGCCGAAGCCCGTCGTGGCCACGATCGGGCTCTCCGAGCAGGAAGCGGAGCAGCCGCAGGTCGTCGGCCCGCCGGACGGCCGACCCGTCCGCTCGGTGCGGATCCAGTACGAGTACCCCGATGCCGCCGATTCCGCCGACGGCGCCGCGGTGCACGCGGGCCTCGCGGTGCCCCTCTCGGGCGAGGAGGGCGAGATCGGCTACCTGACCGTCTACGCGCGCTCGCGCACCCGGAGCTTCGGCGAGGAGGACGTGTTCGAGCTCGAGGAGCTCGCCCGCCGCGCGGGCCCGGCGATCGAGAACGCGCACCGCTTCCGGGAGGCCCGCCAGCTCGCCGACCTCGACGCGCTCACCGGGCTCCACAACCGCCGCTACTTCCACGAGACGCTGCAGCGCGAGGTCGCGCGCGCGCACCGCTACAGCCGCCGGCTGGCGCTGATCGTGTTCGACCTCGACGACTTCAAGGCGATCAACGACCGCATCGGCCATCTCGCGGGGGACGCAGTCCTCGCCGAGGCGTCCGACCGCGTGCGCTCGGTCGTCCGTTCCGCCGACATCGCCTGCCGCGTCGGCGGCGACGAGTTCGCGGTGATCCTCCCCGAGTCGACGCTCGACGACGCCGACCAGCTGTACCGGCGTCTCCTCGAGGCCGTCTCCTCACGGCCGATCGGGGGCGCCGGCAGGCTCCAGATCTCCGCCGGGATCGGCGAGCTGCGTGCCGACGAGGACGCGACCCGGTTCTTCCAGCGGGGCGACGAGGCGCTGTACCGGGCGAAGGAGGCCGGCAAGGGCCAGGTCGCCGCGGCGAACTCCGCCTAACCCCCGAGGGCGGTCGGGGCGAGGAACGGAAGGAAGAGCGAGAGGTCGACCGACCCGGGCGCGGGCAGGTCGTCGTGCACGCAGGTCGCGGTCGTGAGCGCCGGAGCCTGCCTGGCGACCGTCCAGCTCTCGAACGCCGCGCCGCGCGCGAATGCCTGCAGGGCCGACCGGATCGCGGGCCGTACCTGGGCGAGCGGCAGCGAGCCCAGCGGCACCGCGCCGCCCAGCGCGTGCACGCGGAAGCTCCCGTTCAGCGTGCGCACGACCGCGCGCCCGCCGGGGCGCAGGTCGAACACGGAGTCCGGGGAGAGCTCGGAGAGCGCGAGACCCTTCGTCCTGCCCGCGAGCCAGGGCGCCGCCGGGGCCGCCTCGACAGGGCGCACGAGCAGGTCCGCGTAGCCGAGGTAGAAGGTCTGGATCTCGGCCTCGTTCGGCGCGCCCGCCGGGAGCGTCGCCTCGATCCGGGCACGACGGATCTGATCGGCGAGCGCCTGCCGCGCCACCGCCACCGTCGCGTGGGCCGCCGTGAGCGCGGCGCGGTAGGCCGCACCGCTGCCGCCGAACCGGGTCGCGATCACCGCCCGCTCCGCCGCGAGCATCTGCGCCGCGGAGACCGGGACCTCGCGGCGCTCCGCGGTCCGCTCGAGCAGCGCCGTGAACGCGAGGTCGCGGTCGCCGGTGAGCCGGACGAGCGGCCCGAGCTCGCCCGCTCCGATCTTCGCGCCGCCGATCGCGCAGACGACGCCGCTCGGGAGCCGGATCTGTCCCGCCGTGAGGGAGGCGTCGAAACCGGCGCCCGCCCAGTCGGGACCGTTGCAGAGCGCAGGCGCGCGCGTCCACAGGTACACGCAGGCGGCGGCGGGCTTGTCCGGATCGACCCCGCGCGTCCCGAACGTCCCCCAGCCCCACGACCAGATCGTCGCAAAGCGCAGGTCCTCCGCGGCCTGGCGCGCCGCGAGGGCCTGCCACTTGACCGTCTGCAGCCACTTGTCGAGTTCGAGACCTTCGCGGCCGCCCGTGCCGAGCGCGGTATGGAAGCCGAGCATGATCCCGAGCCGCGTGCGCGGGATTCCGATCGAGGTGAAGTCGGTGACCCCCCGGCGGAAGGCGACTCGCACGAAGCGCGAGCCGAGCAGCGGGCCCTTCCTCCAGATCGCCGGCGCGGGGAAGTAGACCTCGCGGACGATGTCCGAGACCTGGGAGACCTGGCGCCACCAGTCCCCCGCCGGCCCGTCGGTGTAGGGGGTGCTGTGGACGAGCAGGAAGGGGCGCGCGCCACGGCCGGCGAGCGTCTGCAGGTAGACGAGCACGTTCTGGCGGTAGGTCGCGTTCGTCTGCGACCACGGCGTCGTCAGCCCCGCGCCGAAGAGCTCGTTCTCGGCGATCCACGGCGTGGCGCAGCCGGTCGCCGCGGCCGCGAGGTCGAACAGCTTGTTCGCCCTGGCCTGGACCGTCGCCGGGTCGGTCGGCGCGTTCGGCGTGCCGACGCGGTTGATGAGCTGCATGTCCCAGAAGACGGAGAGGCCGCCGCGGTCGCGCAGCGCCTGCGACGCCGTCCCGTTCGAGACGGCCCCGATCACCCCGGGCCTGGCGAACACGTCCATCCTGAACGGCACCGAGCCGTCGGCGTAGTCGATCCAGAGCGTGTCGTAGGTCGGGATCCCGCACGGATTCGGCTGCGCGTCGGCAGGGCCGGCGGCCGCCGGCAGAAAGACGGCGAGCACGGCCAGCACTCCGAGCAGTGGAAGCAGCCTGTTCCTGGTCACATGAACCCCATCGGCACGTGTAGCAACAAAGGAGAGGCCGGGGGTCGCCCGGCCTCTCCGCATTCCATCCCTTGCTGCGGTCTCCTACTCGTCGGCCGCTTCCGGCTCGGCGGGGAAGTCGAGGCCGAGGCCGCCGAGGCCCTCCGCCTCCTCGACCGAGCCGATCTCCTCGAGCGCCGCGAGCAGCTCCGCCTCGGCCTCGGCCCGGGCATAGGCCGACACCGGCACCTTCTCCGACGGCTCGATCTCGATCGCGCGATAGCGCTTGAGACCGGTGGCCGCCGGGATCAGCTTGCCGATGATCACGTTCTCCTTCAGGCCGAGCAGGCGGTCGATCTTGCCCTCGATCGAGGCGTCGGTCAACACCTTGGTCGTCTCCTGGAAGGAGGCGGCCGAGAGGAACGACTCGGTCGCGAGCGAGGCCTTCGTGATCCCGAGAATGAGCGGCTCGAAGGTCGCGAGCTCCTTCTTCGCGCCCTTCACCTTTCCGTTCTCGCGCACGAGCACGACCTTGTCCACGAGCTGGCCCGGCAGCAGGTCGGTGTCGCCCGAGTTCTCGACGCGCACCTTCTTGAGCATCTGACGCACGATCAGCTCGATGTGCTTGTCGTGGATGTCGACGCCCTGCGACTTGTAGACCTTCTGCACCTCGCCGACGAGATACAGCTCGGTCGGCGTCGAGCCCTTGCCCCCGCCGGTGTGCAGCTCGAGCAGCTCGGCCGGGGCGATCGAGCCCTCGTGCAGCGGGTCGCCCGGCTCCACGATCTGGCCCTTGGTCACGAGCAGGCGGATCCGCCGGGGAAGCTGGTACTCCTTCTCGGCCAGCGGCTCGCCGTTCTCGTCCACGCCCTCCGGGAAGATGGTCACCTTCGGGCCCCGCTCGGTGTCCTCGATGTGCACGCGCCCGCCGACCTCGGCCAGCCTGGCCGCGCCCTTCGGGTTGCGCGCCTCGAAGATCTCCACCACGCGCGGAAGGCCGTGCGTGATGTCCGTGCCGGCGACGCCGCCCGTGTGGAACGTCCGCATCGTCAGCTGGGTACCGGGCTCGCCGATCGACTGGGCGGCGATGATCCCGACCGCGTCGCCGATCTCGCACATCTCGCCGGTGGCGAGGAAGATGCCGTAGCACGCCTGGCACACACCCGACTCGGCGCGGCACTTGAGCACCGAGCGGACGGGCAGCGCGGCGTCGTCGTGCCCCTCGCCGAGCGCGTCCACGATCTCCTTGAGCAGCGGGTTCGTGAGCACGATCCCCTTGGCGGCGATCACCTTGGCGCCCTCGCTGCCGTCCTTCTTGCGCGTGTGCACGTCCCGCGCGAGCACGCGGCCGAGCAGCGCCTTGTTGAAACCGTCGGCGACGTGGATCGGCAGCTCGAGGTGGTCTTCGGTGCCGCAGTCGGGCTCGCGGATGATCACGTCCTGCGAGACGTCGACGAGACGCCGCGTCAGGTACCCCGAGTCGGCCGTGCGGAGCGCCGTGTCGGCGAGACCCTTCCGGGCGCCGTGGGTCGAGATGAAGTACTCGAGCACGGAGAGGCCCTCCATGAAGTTCGCCTTGATCGGCCGCTCGATGATCTCGCCCTTCGGGTTCGCCATCAGGCCGCGCATGCCGGCGAGCTGGCGGATCTGCTTGAACGAGCCGCGGGCGCCCGAGTTGGCCATCATGAAGATCGGGTTCAGCTCGAAGAGCGTCTCCTCCATCGCCTTGGCGACGGCCTCGGTCGCCTCGGTCCAGATGTCGACGATCGACTCGTGCCGCTCCTCCTCGGTGATGAGGCCGCGCTCGTACTGCTGCTCCAGCTCGGCGACGGTGGCCTCGTAGCCGGCGAGGATCTGCTCCTTGTTCGACGGAATCACGATGTCGTTCTTCGAGATCGTCACGCCCGCGATCGTCGCGTAGCGGAAGCCGAGCGTCTTGATCGTGTCGAGCACGCTCGCGATCGCGTGCGCGCCGTGGCGGTCGACGAGCTCCGCGATGAACTCGCCGAGCACCTTCTTCGACAGCGTCTTGTTGATGAAGTCGTGCAGGTTGACGGTGCCGCCGTTGTGGACCTGCGCGGCGAGCGTCCGCTCGACCTCGGCGTTGAAGATCACGCGCCCCGGGGTCGTGAGCACGAGCTCGCCGTTCCAGCGGTACTCGATCGGCTGCTGGAGGTTGATCTGCTTGGACTCGACGGCGAACTCGACCTCCTCCTCGTTCTGGAACCGCTTCGGGCGGGGGTCGAGCTTCTCGGCGCTCAGCGCCGGCAGGTCGTGCTCGGAGTAGGTGAGGTAGTAGGAGCCGAGCACCATGTCCTGCGTCGGCGTCGTGAGCGGCTGCCCGTGGGCCGGCGAGAGGATGTTGTTCGACGACAGCATCAGCACGCGCGCCTCGGCCTGGGCCTCCGCGGAGAGCGGCAGGTGGACGGCCATCTGGTCGCCGTCGAAGTCGGCGTTGAACGCGTGGCAGACGAGCGGGTGCACCTGGATCGCCTTGCCTTCCACGAGCACGGGCTCGAACGCCTGGATCCCGAGGCGGTGCAGCGTCGGCGCGCGGTTGAGCAGCACCGGGTGCTCGGCGATCACCTCCTCGAGGACGTCCCAGACCTCGGGCGTCATCGAGTCGACGTACTTCTTCGCCGCCTTGATGTTCTGCACCGACTTGCGCTCGACGAGCCGGCTCATGATGAACGGCTTGAACAGCTCGAGCGCCATCAGCTTCGGCAGGCCGCACTGGTGGAGCTTCAGGTACGGGCCGGAGACGATCACCGAGCGCCCCGAGTAGTCGACGCGCTTGCCGAGCAGGTTCTGGCGGAACCGGCCCTGCTTGCCCTTGAGCATGTCGGAGAGCGACTTGAGCGGCCGGTTGCCCGGGCCGGTCACGGCGCGGCCGCGGCGGCCGTTGTCGAACAGCGCGTCGACGGCCTCCTGCAGCATGCGCTTCTCGTTGTTGACGATGATCTCGGGCGCGCCGAGGTCGAGCAGCCGCTTGAGGCGGTTGTTGCGGTTGATCACGCGCCGGTAGAGGTCGTTCAGGTCGCTCGTCGCGAAGCGGCCGCCGTCGAGCTGCACCATCGGGCGCAGCTCGGGCGGGATCACGGGAACCGCCTCCAGGACCATCCACTCGGGGCGGTTCTCGGAGGTGACGAACGCGCTCACGACCTTCAGCCGCTTGATCGCGCGCTGCTGCTTCTGGCCCTTCGAGGTGCGGATCGTCTCGCGCAGCGACGCGGCCTCGGCCGTGAGATCGAGATCCTTCAAGAGCTCGCGGATCGACTCCGCGCCCATGCCGCCGCGGAAGTAGACGCCGAAGCCGTACGGAGAGCCGAAGCGGTCCTTCAGCTCGCGGAACAGCTGCTCGTCGTTGACGATCTGCTTGGGCTCGAGCTCACGGAAGAGCAGCCATGTCTGCTCCAGCCGCCGCACCGAGTCGACCGAGGCCTCGCGGGCGTCCTCGCGCCGCGACTCGATGTCGAGGTACATCTCGCGCACCTTCAGCGACCACTGCACGATCGCGTCGAGGTCCTCCTTCGAGATCTTCCCGTCGGTGCGCAGGCAGAGGTCGTTCGCGAGCTCGCGCACGTCGGACTCGTCGGTCGCCTGCTCGAGCACGTCGCGCAGGAGGCCGTTGCCGAGCTCACGCGACCGCTCGAGGTTCTTCAGGTCGACGCCCGTGACGAGCGCCTGGTCATCCTCGGTCAGCTCGCCGCCGCCGAGCAGCGCGTCGACGACGCGGTTCAGGTGCTTGGTGATCGCGCCCTTCTTCGACCCGGTCGCAGCGTGGAGCTCCAGGCGGAGCGGGGCGAGCGCGTCGCGGATCTGCTGCGCGGCGGCGCCGACGGCGTCGAGCTCGCGCGGGGTCAGCTTGCGGTCGTCGCGGATCGCGGCGTTGCGGACGAGCTCGCGGATCTTCTTCGCGTCCTCGGTCGACAGCGAGCCGGCGAGGTCGGCGAACATGCCGCCGACGAGGGCACGCCCCTCCTCGAGCGGCGGCAGCCCCTGCTCCTCGGCCCAGTTCGAGAGGCCGCGGGCCCAGAAGTCGTCGTCCTCGTCGAAGTCCTTGTCCTTGCCCTTGGCGAAGTACGCACGCCGGCGCGCGAGCCGCTGCTCGAGCGCGGCGAGCGCCTCCTCGCGGTCGACTTCGATGCGCGCCGCGTCTGCGCCGACCTTGTCCTCGAGGTCGTTCAGGTCGGACGCCCGCTTCTCGACGTCCACGGCGGTCACGATCGAGGCGGCGAAGTAGAGCACCTTCTCGAGCTCGCGCGGGGCGATGTCGAGCAGGTAGCCGATGCGGCTCGGCACGCCCTTGAAGAACCAGATGTGCGAGACCGGCGCGGCCAGGTCGATGTGCCCCATGCGCTCGCGGCGCACCTTCTGCCTGGTCACCTCGACGCCGCAGCGCTCGCAGATGATGCCCTTGTAGCGGACGCGCTTGTACTTGCCGCAGTAGCACTCCCAGTCCTTCGTCGGACCGAAGATGCGCTCGCAGAAGAGGCCGTCGCGCTCGGGCTTGAGCGTGCGGTAGTTGATCGTCTCGGGCTTCGTCACCTCGCCCGAGGACCAGTCGCGGATCTGCTTGCTCGAGGCAAGCCCGATTCGAATCGCGTCGAAGTCGTTGATATCCAAGTGCTCTCGCGCCTTCTTTCTTCAGTCGGTCGTTGCGGAATCCGGTTCCTGCGGTCGGGCTACTCCTCGCGCTCGATCCCGAGCTCCTCGGCGATCGGCGCGACCGGCCCGTCGTCCTCCTCGGCGGCTTCCTCGAGCCCAACCTCGACGATGTCGCCGAGCTCCTCGTCGGCGGGCAGCGCCAGCTCGCCGGCCTCGTCGGCGTGCTCGCCGCCCTCCTCGACCTCCTCGGCCGAGGGCAGCCGGGCCGCGGCGCGGAGCGAGCCGGGCGAGAGGTCGATTCCGAGCTCCTCCGCGGCGCGGAGCAGCTCGTCCTCCTCCTCGCGCACCTCGACCTCGCCGCCGTCCTCCGAGATCACGTGCACGTCGAGCGCGAGCGACTGCATCTCCTTCAGCAGCACCTTGAACGACTCGGGGATCGACGGCTCGGCGATGTTCTCGCCCTTGACGATCGCCTCGTAGGCCTTCACGCGCCCGACGGTGTCGTCGGACTTGATCGTGAGCATCTCCTGGAGCGTGTACGCGGCGCCGTAGGCCTCGAGCGCCCACACCTCCATCTCGCCGAAGCGCTGGCCGCCGAACTGCGCCTTGCCGCCCAGCGGCTGCTGGGTGACGAGCGAGTACGGGCCGGTCGAGCGCGCGTGGATCTTGTCGTCGACGAGGTGGAGCAGCTTGAGGATGTACATGTAGCCGACGGTGACCTTCTGCTCGAACGGCTCGCCGGTCTTGCCGTTGAAGAGGCGCACCTTGCCCGAGCAGCGCCGGCCGACCGGCCGCTTCATGTCGACGTTGAAGGTGATCGGGGAGTCGGGGTTCTGCTTCGTCCACGCGATCAGCGCGTCGTCGACGTCGGTCTCGGTCGCGCCGTCGAACACGGCGGTCGCGACCGGGTACGGGTTCGGCGCGTTGATCACGCCGGTCTTCTCGCCGCTCACCCTCGCCGGGCCGCGCTCGCCCTCGGGGGCGAACACGCCGTGCGCTGCCGCCCAGCCGAGGTGGGTCTCGAGGATCTGGCCGATGTTCATCCGGCTCGGCACGCCGAGCGGGTTCAGCACGACGTCGACCGGGCGGCCGTCCTCGAGGTGCGGCATGTCCTCCTCGGGGACGATCTTGGAGATCACGCCCTTGTTGCCGTGGCGGCCCGCGAGCTTGTCGCCCTCGGCGATCTTGCGCTTCTTCGCCACGTAGACGCGCACGAGCTCGTTCACGCCGGGCGAGAGGTCGTCGCCCGCATCGCGCGAGAACGTCTTCACGTCGATCACCTTGCCGCCCTCGCCGTGCGGGACCTTGAGCGACGTGTCGCGGACCTCGCGCGCCTTCTCCTTGAAGATGGCGCGGATCAGCTTCTCCTCTGCGGTCAGCTCGGTCTCGCCCTTCGGCGTCACCTTGCCGACCAGCAGGTCGCCCGAGCCGACCTCGGCGCCGATGCGCACGATCCCGCGCTCGTCGAGCTGCGCGAGCGACTCCTCGGAGCGGTTCGGGATGTCGCGCGTGATCTCCTCGTCGCCGAGCTTGGTCGAGCGCGCGTCGATCTCGTACTCGTGGATGTGGATCGAGCTGAGCACGTCGTCCTTGACGAGGCGCTCGGAGATCACGATCGCGTCCTCGAAGTTGTAGCCCTCGAACGGCATGAAGGCGACGAGCAGGTTCGCGCCGAGCGCCAGCTCGCCGCTGTCGGTCGAGCTGCCGTCCGCCAGCACCTGCTCGCCCCTGATCTTGTCGCCCAGCGCCACGATCGGCTTCTGGTGGATCAGGGTGCCCTGGTTCGAGCGCATGAACTTCGTCAGCGGGTACTCGTCCCGTCCGTCCTTCGTCTCGACGACGATGTGCTCGGCGTCCACGTCGACGACGGTGCCCGCCTTGCCGGCGAGCACCACGTCGCCCGTGTCCACGGCGGCCCGGTACTCGAGGCCGGTGCCGACGAGCGGCGCCTGCGTGATCATCAGCGGCACCGCCTGCCGCTGCATGTTGGCGCCCATCAGCGCACGGTTCGCGTCGTTGTGCTCGAGGAACGGGATCAGCGCCGTCGCGACCGAGACGATCTGCGCCGGCGTGACGTCCATGAACTCGACTTCCTTGGGAGCGGCCATCACGGCCTCGCCCAGGACCGAGCGGCAGAGCACCTGGTCGTGCAGGAACTTGCCCGTCTTCTCGTCGATCCGCTCCGAGGCCTGCGCGATCGTGTACTGCGCCTCCTGCGAGGCGTCCAGGTAGACGATCTCGTCGGTGACCTTGCCGCCCTTGACGACGCGGTACGGCGTCTGGATGAAGCCGAACTCCGACACGGTCGCCATCGAGGCGAGCGCACCGATCAGGCCGATGTTCGGGCCCTCGGGCGTCTCGATCGGGCACATCCGCCCGTAGTGGGTCGGGTGGACGTCGCGCACCTCGATCGGCGCGCGCTCGCGCGTGAGGCCGCCCGCGCCGAGCGCCGAGAGGCGGCGGCGATGGGTGAGGCCGGCGAGCGAGTTCGTCTGGTCCATGAACTGCGAGAGCTGCGAGGAGCCGAAGAACTCCTTCAGCGCCGCCACGACCGGCCGGATGTTGATGATCGTCTGCGGCGTGATCGTGTCGACGTCCTCGGTGGTCATCCGCTCGCGGACGACGCGCTCCATGCGGTAGAGGCCGACCCGGAACGCCTCCTGGATCAGCTCGCCGACCGTGCGCAGGCGCCGGTTGCCGAAGTCCTCGTACTCGTCCAGCTCGCCGCGGACCGGGTCGCGGTTGAGCATGATCGCGTCGGCGGCGAAGTCCTTCGAGTCCTCGGGCACGCCGAGGTTCGTCGGCATCGCCACGAGCCGGCGCACGAGCGCGATGATGTCCTCGGTCGTGAGCACGCGGGTGTCGTCGGGGACGCCCACGCCGAGCCGCTGGTTCAGCTTGTAGCGGCCGACCTTGGTCAGGTCGTAGCGCTTGGGGTCGAAGAAGAGCGCCCGGAGCAGGTTCCGCGCGTTGTCGAGCGTCGGCGGCTCGCCGGGGCGCTGCTTCTTGAACACCTCGATCAGGGCCTCCTCCTCGCGGGTGGTGGTGTCCTTCTCGAGGGTGTTGACGATGTAGATCGAGTTGTCGAAGAGCTCGAGGATCTTCTCGTTGGTGGTCGTGTCGAGCTGGTAGCCCGTCGTCGGGTCCTCGGCCGGCAGCGCGCGCAAGAGCGTCGTGATCGGCAGCTTGCGCTTGCGGTCGATGCGCGCGTAGACGATTCCCTTCTTGTCGATCTCGAGCTCGAGCCACGAGCCGCGGGACGGCATCAGGTTGGCGATGAAGACCTGCTTCGTCGAGTCCTTCGGCTCCATCAGGTAGGCGCCCGGCGAGCGGACGAGCTGCGTGACGATCACGCGCTCGGTGCCGTTGATGAGGAACGTCCCCCACTCGGTCATCATCGGGAAGTCGCCCATGAAGACCCTCTGCTCGCGGATCTCGCCCGTCTCCTTGTTCACGAAGCGGACCATCATCGAGAGCGGGGCCTGGTAGGTCAGGTCCTTCTCGCGGCACTCCTTGATCGAGAACTGCGGGTCGCCGAACTCGTACTCGCCGAACTCGACGGCGAGGGAGCCGGTGTAGTCCTCGATCGGCGAGATGTCGTCGATCGTCTCCCGAAGCCCCTCGTCCAGGAACCACTTGAACGAGGCCTTCTGGATGTCGATCAGGTTGGGGAGGTCGAGAACGTGCTTCAGGCGTGAAAAACTGGCGCGCGGGCGGGGCGCAGCAACCTTGCTGGTCAAGTGGTACAGCCTCCCTTGGACGGCTTTATACGTGCGAACAGGCGGAACGTCGGCGCAACCCTGAAGAGTAGCTGAGCAGGGCGCCCCAGCGCAAGGAGAACCCTGCGGAGACCGCCGGGTGACCGCCGGACTATAGCGCGATCCGGCCGGGAACGCGAGCGCTGAACGGTGAGGGGCCGCTGGCGCGGCCCCTCACCTGCTTTTGCTCGGCCCCGCGGCTACTTGATCTCGACGGAGGCGCCGGCCTCCTCGAGCTGGGCCTTGATCGAGTCGGCCTCGTCCTGGGCCACGCCCTCCTTGACGGGCTGGGGGGCGCCGTCCACGAGGTCCTTCGCCTCCTTGAGGCCGAGGCCCGTGATCACCCGGACGACCTTGATCACCTGGATCTTCTTGTCGCCCACGCCGGTGAGCACGACGTCGAAGGCGGTCTGCTCCTCGGCCGCCCCGCCGCCGTCGCCCGCAGCGGCCGGAGCCGCCGCGACCGCGACCGGAGCGGCGGCGCTGACGCCCCACTCCTCCTCGAGCGAGTTCTTGAGCTCCACCAGCTCGAGCACGCTCATCTTCCCGAGCTGCTCGACGAGCTTCGCAGTGTCCGTTGCCATTCCTTACTCCTCCTGTGCGTCGTCAGATGGGGATTCCTGTTCCTGTGCCTCCGGCTCGGCTTCCGCCGCCGCCTCGGGCTCCGGCTCCGGCTCCGGCTCGGGCTCGGGCTCCGCAGCGGGAGCCTCCTCCGCGGCCGGTGAAGCGGTGTCGCCCTGCTCGTCCTTCAGCTGTTCGATCCGGGCGTCGATCACGCCCACGAGCTCGCGGAGCGGCGCGCTGAAGACGCCGACCACGGTCGCGAGCGGGCCCGCGAGGGCGCCGACGAACTGCGCCCGCAGCACGTCGGTCGGGGGCAGCTTCGCGAGGCTCTCGACCTCGACGGCCGAGATCGTCTTGCCGTCGAGCACGCCGCCTCGGATCGCGAGGATCTTCGTCGTCCTCGCCGCGTCGCCGAGCGCCTTCGCAACGGCGACCGGGTCGCCGTCCGACTCGAGGAAGGCGATCGCGGTCGGCCCCTCGAGCATCGCGAGCACCGCGTCGGCGCCGGCGGCCTCGGCCGCGCGTCGGGTCAGCGTGTTCTTCACGACCGAGAAGCGTGCGCCGTGCTTGAGCAGCTCGCCGCGCAGGCCGTCGATCTCGGGCATCGTCAGCCCGCGATAGTCGGCCACGATCAGCGTCTGCGAAACCCGCAGCCGCTCGGTCAGCTCGGCGATCACCCGCTCCTTCTCACTCTTGTGCATCTCTCACCTCCTCTGAAAACGGTCGAGCCCGCACGGGGGCGGGCTCGGAGGGAGGTGCGCGGGAAGCGCTCTCGTCCGGTCCGCCTCGGCCGGTCTTCTGCCCCGCGGGGCTGCCGGCTGTCTCTGGCGACGGGCGTGGATACGGAAACCTAGGCCGTGACCTTCTGCTCCTCCAGCTCCTCGGTGATGCCGCGAATCTTCTGGGAGTCGACGTGGATCCCTGGGCCCATCGTGCTCGCCAGCGTGATCTGGTGGATGTAGCGCCCCTTCGCGGCGGCCGGCTTCACGCGGACGATCTCCTCGACGAGCGCTGCGTAGTTCTCGAGCAGCTCGCGCTCGGGGAAGCTCTTCTTGCCGATCGCGACGTGCACGTTCGCGGTCTTGTCGGTGCGGTACTCGAGCTTGCCGGCCTTGGCGTCCTTGACCGCCTTCGCGATCTCGAACGTCACCGTGCCCGTCTTCGGGTTCGGCATCAGGCCGCGGGGACCGAGCACGCGGCCGAGCTTGCCGACGGTGCCCATCTGGTCGGGCGTGGCGATCGCGACGTCGAACTCGGTGAAGCCCGCCTCGACCTTGGCCGCGAGGTCGGCCGAGCCGACCACGTCGGCGCCGGCGTCCTCCGCCTCGCGCGCCTTCTCGCCCTCGGCGAACACGGCGACGCGCACCTCGCGGCCGGTGCCGTGCGGGAGCATCAGGGTGCCGCGCAGCTGCTCGTCGGCATGGCGGACGTTGAGGCCGAGCCGGAAGTGCACCTCGACCGTCTCGTCGAACTTCGCCGTCTCCATCTCCTTCAGGAGCCGGATCGCCTCGAGCGGCGTGTAGGCGTGCTCGCGGTCGACCGTCGCGCGCGCAGAGCGGTAGCGCTTGCCGTGTGCGCTCATGGGGCAACCTCGACACCCATGCTGCGCGCGGTGCCGGCGATCACCTTCATCGCCTGCTCGAGGTCGCGCGCGTTGAGGTCGACGAGCTTGACCTCGGCGATCTGGCGCAGCTGCGCACGGCTGATCGTGCCGACCTTCTCGCGGTTCGGCTCCGCCGAGCCCTTCTCGATCCGCAGCGCCTCCTTGATCAGCACGGCCGCCGGCGGCGTCTTCGTGATGAAGGTGAAGGAGCGGTCCTCGAAGACGGTGATCTCGACCGGCGTGATGCGGCCGTTCTCCTGCGCCGTCTGGGCGTTGAACGCCTTGCAGAACTCCATGATGTTGACGCCGTGCTGGCCGAGCGCAGGGCCGACCGGCGGCGCCGGGTTGGCCTGCCCGCCTGGGATCTGCAGCTTGATCAGTGTGAGAACTTTCTTTGCCATCTGTTTGTGTCCGTTTCGCCTGTGCGAGCCAGACTGAAGTCTGGCACGCGATTTCGAATCTCGCCTCGGTCAGTCCAGCTTCTTCACTTGGTCGAAACCGAGCTCCACCGGCACTTGGCGCTCGAAGATGTCCACCAGCACCTTCAGCTTCTGCTGGTCCGGATTGACGTCGACGATCTCGCCGTCGAAGTCGGAGAGCGGGCCCGAGGTTACCTTGACCGACTCGCCGAGGGAGAACTCGACCGTCGTGCGCGGACGATCGCCCGTGGCGGCCCCCGTGTGCAGGATGCGGTCGACCTCCGGCTGCGAGAGCGGCACCGGCTTCGAGCCGGCGCCGACGAACCCGGTCACGCCGGGCGTGTTCTTCACGACCGACCAGGCGTCGTCGTTCAGGTCCATGTTCACGAGCACGTAGCCGGGCAGCACGCGCTTCTCGATCTGCACCTTCTGCCCGTCCTTCGTCTCGATCACCTGCTCGGTCGGAACCACGACGCGGCGGAACCGCGGCGCCTGGTTCATCGAGAGGATCCGGTGCTCGAGATTGGCCTTCACCTTGTTCTCGTGGCCGGAGTACGTGTTGATCACATACCAGAGGAACATGGCTACCTGAGCAGCGCTCCCTTCAAGACGTGCTTCCAGACGAGATCGTTCGCCCACAGGTACGTGCCGACGATCACGCAGGCGATGATCACGACCGCGGTACCGGTCAAGAGCTGGTGCTGCGTCGGCCAGTCGACCTTCTTCAGCTCGCCCCACGACTCGACGAGGAAGCGTTTGGTGCCGCCGCCGGGGACGCGGCGGCCGCCGCCCTGGCTCTTGACCGGCTGCGAGGCCGGGCGCGTGGCGGCGCTGCGCGACTGCGCGCGCTGCTGGAGCGACGACTGCTCCCGCGCCGCGCGCTTCGCGCGGCGCTCCGATCTGGTCTCTCTCGCCACTACCGCGTCTCCCGGTGCGGGGTGTGCTTGCCGCACCAGCGGCAGAACTTGGAGAACTCGACGCGGTCGGGATCGTTCCGCTTCGACTTCTGCGTCTGATAGTTGCGCCGCTTGCACTCCGTGCAGGCGAGCGTGATAGCGACTCTGACTCCTGTGGCCATGTTGGTTCTCTCTCTACGTTTCCCGGGGCGCTGAAGATAGCGGCGGCAGGACTCGAACCTGCGACACGCGGATTATGATTCCGCTGCTCTGACCAACTGAGCTACGCCGCCGCGCGCGGAGGAGTCTAGCAGGGCCGCGCAGGAGCGCCACGGTCATCTCTAGGGCAGCGGCACGAGCAGGCCGCGGCCCGCGAAGCCGACGAGCCGGTCGAGGGTGTCGAGGTAGCGGTGCCCGAGGAAGCCGACGCCGCGCAGCGCCCAGAGCGCCTCCCCCTGCACCCACGCGGCGTCGCGCGCGCGGCCGACGTTCCACATCGCGATCCGGTCGTCGGCGCTGCCGAGCGCCGCGTCGACGACGCCGACGAAGCCGGTGTCGAACCAGTGCTTCACCTTCGCCTCGGTCTGCGCGAGCAGGACGTTGACCTTTTCGTAGTCGTCGTGCTGCGGACTCGGCGCCTCGAGCTCGAGCCCGAGCTCCTGCCAGGTCGTCACGAGCGCCACCGGCAGGTCTCGGTTGATGTGCGCGTTCATCCCGGCGAGCGCGAACTGGATCGGCGCGATGCGGGGCGCCGACCGGACCGCGAAGAGCGGCGCCCAGGCCCGCGGCGCCTTCGAGGGAGCTGCCGCCCAGGCACGGAGCGCGTCGAGGTACAGGTTCGCGAACACGACGTCCAGGCGCCCGAGGCACGCCGGATCCTTGAACCGCTGCCGCGCGAGCCGGTCGCGCACCGCCTCGGTGACGCCGCGGTAGAGGCGGGTGAACCACACGATCCCGTCGTTCCCTGGCAACGCGGCCTCGATCGCGTGGAAGCGCTCGATCGCAGCGGGCACGTCCGTGACAGGGGGCGCACGGAGGACCTTCGGCAGAGCGCTCACGGCTCGAGCACCACGTGCACCTCTCCGGGGCCGTGCACGCCGACCGCCAGCCGCTGCTCGATGTCGGCGCTGCGGCTCGGGCCGGTGACGATCGCGAGCGAGCTCGGCAGCTCTCCGCCGAGCTGCCGAAACAGTGCGGCGAGGTCGGGCAGCACGTCGGCCTCGCGCAGGAGCGAGACGTGCACGTCGGGCAGGAGCGAGCGGGCGCGCGGCTCGTCCGGCGACGCGGCGAGGACGACGCTGCCGGTGTCGGCGAGGCCGCAGAGGGCGCGCGAGACGCCGGCGCCGGGGAGCTCGGGCGCAGCGCCGCGATGGACGACGAAGCCCGCGGCGCGGGCGTGCTCGACGAAGCGCTCGATCACCGGGAGTCCCTGTACCGACGAGACAAACGGGGAAGCGCGCGGCCCGCGGCCCAGACGCGGCCGGGCCCGGCGAGCCGGGCGAGCGGCTGCCCGAGCCGGGCGAGCGCGGTCGAGAGCCGGTAGCCGCGCGGCGAGCTCCACGCGAGCGACCAGAGCGTGAACCCGAGCCGCTCGCGGCGGGAGGCGATGCCGCCCTCGGCCAGGTCGCTGCGCAGGTCGAGCAGCAGGTCGTGGAGCGGGATCTTCACCGGGCACGCGTCGGTGCACGCGCCGCAGAGCGAGGAGGCGTGCGGGAGGGCAGGGGCCCGCTCGAGCCCGGCGAGCAGCGGCACGAGCACGGCGCCCATCGGCCCGGAGTACACCGGCCCGTACGCGCCGCCCCCCGCCTTGCGGTAGACCGGGCAGACGTTGAGGCACGCGCCGCAGCGGATGCAGCTGAGCATCTCCTCGTAGCGCGTCCCGCGCAGGCCCGAGCGGCCGTTGTCGAGCACGACGACGTGCAGCTCCTCGGGCCCGTCCTGCTCGCCGGCGCGGCGGGGGCCGGTGACGAGCGTCGTGTAGCTCGAGAGCGGCTGGCCCGTGGCGCTGCGGGCGAGCAGGCGCAGCAGCACCGCGAGCTCGGCGAGGGTCGGGACGACGCGCTCCATCCCGAGGAGGACGACGTGCACCCGGGGCAGGGAGGAGACGAGCCGCGCGTTCCCCTCGTTCGAGACGAGGCAGATCGAGCCGGTCTCGGCGACCGCGAAGTTCGCGCCCGTGACACCGACGTCGGCGTTCTGGAAGACCTCCCGCAGCCGCGTCCGCGCGACCCGCGTCAGCTCGGACAGCTCGGGCGACACCGGCCGCCCCTCGACCCGCGAGAAGAGCTCGGCCACGTCGGCGGCGGTCTTCTCGATCGCCGGCGCCACGATGTGCACCGGGTGCTCGCCGGCGAGCTGGAGGATCCACTCGCCGAGGTCGGTCTCGACGACCTCCATCCCCGCCTCCTCGAGCGCGGTGTTGAGGCCGATCTCCTCGGTCGCCATCGACTTCGACTTGGCGACGAGCCGCGCGCCCGCGGCGGCGCAGATCTCGACGATGCGCGCGCTCGCCCCGGCGGCGTCGGCGCAGCGGTGGACATGGCCGCCGCGCGCCTCGAGCGCGCGCTGGAAGTCGTCGAGGTGGCCGTCGAGCCCGGCGAGCGTTCCAAGACGGATCTCGCGGCCCTGCTCCCGCAGCGCCTCGACGTCCTCGAGCCCGGCCCAGGCCTCGAGCCGGTTCTCATGGAGGCGCGACGTCGCCACGTCGAGCGCACCCTGGATGCGCTCGTTCGCGAGCGCGGCGCGGGCGGCCTCGCGGAAGCGCTTCGGCGGCTGGGCGAGACTCATCCGATTCCCCGCGCGAGGGCGGTCGCCAGGTGCACGATCCGCGGGCCGCCCGCCCGCTCGGCCCGGCCGCGCAGGTGCGCCATGCAGCCCGGGTCGGCGGTCACGAGCGCCTCGGCGCCCGCGGCGCCGGCGAGCTTCTCGTCGGCCATCGCCAGCGAGACCTCGGGCTGGCGCACCGAGAAGGTGCCGCCGAAGCCGCAGCAGAGATCCGGGCGGGGAAGCGGCGAGAGCGTGGCGCCGGAGGCTTCGAGCAGGCGCCGCGGCTGGTCCGAGATCCGCAGCTCGCGCAGCATGTGGCAGGAGTCGTGGTAGGCGACCGTCCGCCCAACGTTCCGTCGCGGCGGCTCGTACCCCGCCGCGACGAGGAACGCCGACAGCTCCACGACCTCCCAGGGCTCCTCGCCGAGCAGCTCGGGCAGGCGGTGCGCCGCCATCGCAGCGCACGACCCGGAGGGGACGACGACCGGAGCGGCGCGGGAGAACGCGCGCGCGAAGGAGCGGCCGACGCGCCGCGCCGCCTTCCTGTGCCCCGCGTTGAAGGCCGGCTGTCCGCAGCAGACCTGCGCGGCGGGGAACTCGACCTCGAAGCCCGCCTCGCGCAGCAGCGCCTCGGCGTCGGTGACCGCAGCGGGGAACGCGAGGTCGCCGAGGCACGTGGCGAAGAGCTGCACCACGGTGCCGGCCACCGGTCAGCCCCTGAGCTCGGCGAACCTCGTCACGACGAGCTCCTCCTGCTCGCGGGTCAGCTCCGCGAGCGGGGGCCGAACCGACGAGCGGGCGATCCCGCTGACGACGTTCAGGAGGAGCTTCAAGGCAGCGTGCGTCGGCAGGGAGAACACGAGCTCGCGCACGCCGGAGACGAACGCCTGCGGCGACTCGTCGCCGGCGCGCAACGCCTCGAGCTCGGCGGGCAGCACGTTCGAGCACGCAGTGATCACGGCGCGGCCGCCGGCCGCGAAGAAGGGGCCCGCGGCTGCGTCGTTGCCGTTCGCGACCGTCAGCTCCGGGAACTCCGCCTGCCAGCGGAGCGCGTGCTCGAGGTCGCCGCTCGAGTCCTTCATCCCCGCGAGCATCGGCCCGAAGCGGTCGACGAGGACGCGGATCGTCTCGTCCGCGATCGGGTAGGTGAGGCGCGGGATGTGGTAGAGCATCACGCGCGCGTGGTCGGGGAGGGCCTCGAGGAGGGCCGTGAACCAGCCCGTCAGGTCGCCGGGGTCGAAGTAGGAGGGCGGCACGACCAGCACGGCCCTGGCCCCGTGCTCGACCGCGTAGAGCGAGAGCACGATCGTCTCCGGCAGGGACGTGCAGCCGGTGCCCGCGATGAAGTCGAGCTTCGAGCCCGAGAGGAAGCGGATCAGGCGCTGCCGCTCGTCGAGCGAGAGCGACTGCCCCTCCCCCGTCGTCCCCATCAGGTTGACGCAGTGGATCCCGCGCTCGTGCAGCCAGTCGACGTGCTCGCCGAGCAGGCCGAGATCGAGCTCACCCTCGGTGAACGGGGTGAGGATCGCCGGCAGCACGCCGGTGACGATCACGCGCTCGAGGCCCGGTTGCGCACGAGAGCCTTATATCCAACAATCCGACCGACCGTGGCGCGGACGACCGTCGAGGAGCTGCTCGCCCGGGCGCGCGCACGGCTGCGCCGCCTGACTCCGGCCGAGGCCGCGGCCGCCCAGGCGCTCGGCGCGCTGCTCGTCGATCTGCGCGACGCCGACGACCGCAGGCGCGAGGGCGTGATCCCCGATGCGCTGCACGTGCCGCTCTCGGCGCTGCCGTGGCGCGCCGACCCGGACTCCCCGGAGCGGAACCCCCGCCTCGGGCCGCTCGAGCGGGAGCTCGTCCTCTTCTGCAACGACGGCTACTCGTCGAGCCTGGCGGCGGTGACGCTGCAGGAGCTCGGCTTCGCGCGCGCGACCGACCTCGACGGGGGCTTCCGCGGCTGGCGGGCGGTCGGCCTGCCGGTCGCCGAAGCCGGGCCGCCTCCCCCCGGGCTGCCCGGCTCGGGCGATCCCGACTAGTCCTAGCGGGACTGGTGCCGTCGGTCCTGGAAGATGCTCGTCGTCCGGCGCCCCTCGGCGGCGCGCAGCCGCAGGTCGACCTCGGTCAGCGGCGGAACGTGGCGGCGACGCTTCTTCCGCGTCACCTCGGGACTCGGCACCTCGGACTGGGTCGTGCGCATGCGGCTCACCTCCCGGCCACTTGATTCTGCGCCTTTCGGGGCGGCCGCGCAATCGGGGGTTTCCCCTATCCGGCGGCGCGCGCCAGCTCCCACGCCGCCTCGACGAGCGCCGGCACGCCGGTGTCGAGCGTCGCGTAGTAGGCGTCGTCGGTCGTGCCCGCGAGGAAGCGGCGGTAGTTGCCCTCGAGGAAGATCGACGCCTTCCACAGGGCGAGCGCCTGGTACCAGGCGAGCCGCTCGACGCGACGGCCGCTCGTCTCCTCGTAGTGGGCGACGAGCTCGGCCCTCGTGGCGAAGCCGGGGCGCCCGGTGACGGTGGAGACGCCGAGCGGCGAGGGCACTCCGGGCTCGGTCCAGGTCGCGGTGAGGTAGCCGACGTCGGCGAGCGGATCGCCGACCGTGGCCAGCTCCCAGTCGAGGATCGCGAGCAGGCGCGCCGGCGCGCCGGGCGCGTACATCGTGTTCCCGAGCCGGTAGTCGCCGTGGACGATCGTCGCGGGAGGCGACTCCGGCAGGGTCTCCTCGAGCCGGCGGTGCACCTCCTCGACGAGCGGCAGCTCGCGCGTGCGCGTCAGCTCCCAGAGCCCCGAGAAGCGGCGCAGCTGGCGCTCGAGGTAGCCGTCCGTCCTGCCGAGGCCCTCGGGCGGGGGCACGGCGTGAAGCTCGACGAGCGCGTCCACGAGCTCGATCCCGATCCGGCGGTGCTCGTCCGGCGTGTCGAGCCCCGGCGGCAGCTCGGCGTCGAGGACGACGCCGTCCAGCAGCTCCATCACGTAGAAGGGCACGCCGAGCGCGGCCTCGTCGTCGTGTGCGAGCAGGACGCGTGGCACCCGAACGCCGGTGCCCGCGAGCGCGGCCAGCAGGCGCGCCTCGCGCAGGACGTCGTGGGCCGAGGGCGGCAGGGGCGGACGCGGCGGGCGGCGGAGCACGAAGCGCTCCGCGCCGCGGCGGATCAGGAACGTGACGTTCGAGTGGCCGGCGCCGAGCCGCTCGGCCTCGAGCGGCCCCGCTCCGAGCCCCGCGGCGTCGAGCACCGCCTCGACCGGATCGAGCACGAGCAGCGGCGCGAGGGGCTCGGCGGCGGCCTGCTCCGGAGTCTGGACGATGTCGGCCACGCTGTAACGCTACGCGTGAAACGCCGCGTCGGGGGTGGTAGCCTCGCGCGGACGTTACGGTCACGAAAGGGGACCACAGTGCCGGGAATCGATGCGAAGTCGCCCGCGATCTACGACCTCGTGGAAGAGGGCTCCGGGGTCGAGCGCCTGGCGACGGGTTTCACGTTCACGGAGGGGCCGATCTGGCACCCGACGGAGCACCACCTCCTCTTCTCGGACATGCCCGGCGACGTCCGGCGCAGGTACACGCCGGCCGACGGCTCGGTCGTCGAGGTGAGGAATCCCTCGTTCAAGTGCAACGGGATGACCTACGACGCCGACCTCAACCTGCTCGTCTGCGAGCACGTCTCGAGCTCGCTCGTGCGCGAGCGGCCGGACGGCGTCCGCGAGACGCTCGCCTTCCACTGGGAGGGCAAGTACCTGAACAGCCCGAACGACGTCTGCGTCCGCTCGGACGGCTCGATCTACTTCAGCGATCCGTGGTACGGGCGCTTCCCCGGGTTCGGCGTCCAGCGCGAGCGCGAGCTCGGCTGGCAGGGGGTCTTCCGCATCCCGCCCGGCGGCGGCCAGGACGAGCTCGAGCTCTGCCTGCCCGAGGACGAGTTCGACATGCCGAACGGGATCTGCTTCTCGCCCGACGAGTCGCTCGTCTACATCAACGACACGCCGCGCGCGCACATCAAGGTCTGGGACGTGGCCGCGGACGGCTCGTTCTCGAACGGGCGCATGTTCTTCGACGGCGTCGGCACCGGCGTGATCGAGGAGGGCATCCCGGACGGGATGAAGTGCGACGAGCGCGGGAACATCTGGGTCACCGGCCCGAAGGGTGTCTGGGTGATCGACCCGGCCGGCGAGCACCTCGGCACGGTCGAGGTGCCCGAGAACGTGGGCAACCTGACCTGGGGCGGCGAGGACTGGCACACGCTCTACCTCCCGAGCACCTCGTCCCTCTACTCGATCCGCACCACGGTCGGCCCGCGCCGCGAGCCGTACATGCGCTAGGAGGCAACCCGATGAACGACGAGCTGAAGCTGGACCCGAAGCGCACCGCGCTCGTGATCCAGGACATGCAGAACGACGTGGTCAGCGAGGGCGGCGCCTTCGCCGAGTCGGGCTCCCCGGCGCACGCGAAGGAGCAGAACGTGATCGCGAACCTGGTCGACCTCGCCGCGGCGTGCCGCGCGAAGGGCGTGCCGGTGATCCACGTCTGGTACGTCGTCGAGCCCGGCGCGCCGGGCGTCGCGCTCAACGCGCCGCTCTTCAACGGCCTCAAGGAGGCGAACGCGATGGTGCGCGGCACCTGGGGCGCGGCGCCGGTGGACGGTCTCGAGCCGCAGCCGGGCGACCACGTGGTCGAGAAGACGCGGATGAGCGGCTGGCAGGGGACGAACCTCCAGAACCTGCTGACGGGCCTCGGCCGCGACACCGTGATCGTCTCGGGCGCCTGGACGAACATGTCGGTCGAGCACTCCGCCAGGACCGGTGCGGACATGGGCTACTCGATGGTCGTGCCCGAGGACGGCTGCTCGACGATGAACGCCGACTGGCACAACGCGTCGATCAACTACGCGCTCACGAACGTCTGCGTCGTGACCGACTGCGCCGGCGTGAAGGCCGCGATCGGGTCGTAATGAGAACACGGGCCGCGCTCTTCCGGGCGGTCGGCGAGCCGTTCGAGGTCGTCGAGCTCGACCTGGAGGAGCCCGGCCCCGGGGACGTCGTCGTCTCGATGGCGGCGGTCGGGATCTGCGGCACCGACCTCCACCAGGTGAAGGGCGAGTTCCAGCGGCCGACGCCGATGGTGCTCGGCCACGAGGGCGCCGGGGTGGTCGAGGAGGTCGGGAGCGCGGTGCGCGGGCTCTCCCCCGGCGACGAGGTCGTCCTCTCGTGGGCGCCGTCCTGCGGGGCCTGCGCGGACTGCCGGCGCGGCCGGCCGGC
>Ga0315273_10000984_pt1 | contig 31371 bp, 22 predicted proteins | sample YL17G02_0_MG_FD_205753 | JGI IMG/M metagenome (GOLD analysis project Ga0315273, IMG submission 205753) | Sediment microbial communities from Yellowstone Lake, YNP, Wyoming, USA - YL17G02_0 | ecosystem: Environmental > Aquatic > Freshwater > Lake > Sediment | place: USA: Wyoming | collected... | reverse complement strand
GTTCGCGTGGGTATGCACGCCGGACATCGGCGAACATGCCCAGGCAAAGGCGGCCCGGGCATGCCACCCTGCAAGTGAACGTCCGCACGTTAAACAGGTACGCCGCCCCGCGCGGCCCTCTCCTTGCGCGGTCGTGGCTTCGCGGGGATCACGCGGACCCGGAGTTCCAAGGCCGTTCCACAAGTCCCGATCGGACGGGCGCCTGAGCCTTCGGACGAGATCCCCCCCGTCGTCCGAACGCTTGGCGCGGCGTCGGAAAGCGAAGCGTGCGAAGAGGCCGCGAACACAGGCCGAAACAGGCACGGCCCGCGCGGGGGCTCCGCCGGGCCGTCTTCGCAAGAGAAACGGGTTGAGAAAGAAAATGGTGGAGGCGGTGGGAATCGAACCCACGTCCGGATGCCCGAGACCTGAAGCGTCTACGCGAGTAGTCGGTCTATTGGATCTCGGCCCCCGGGGCTCCAACCGACAGGATCCCCAAAGGCCCAACCGAGACTGTTTCTCGCCGGCGTCGCACCCGGTGGACTAGCCGGCCAGCCCGTGTTGTGACGTCCGTCCCGGGCCCACAGGCGTACCCGGGGGGACGTGGCTACCTAAATTATTAGGCAGCCATTCTCATGCCTGTATTGGCATTTTGATTGTGCCGGCAGTTTTAAGAGGTGGCCGACAACCTCTTCGCGCAACTCCAAGCCCGCCGAGGCCCCGTCGATACCGATCGCCCCCACACGGACTTCCGTCATGCTTCACTTTCAGTTTAGCCGATACACCCCGCCGAATCAAGGCATACCCGCCTCGCGCCGACAAATTTTCGATTTCAGATTTGGCGTGGTTCACAAGCCCCACGCACCGCGTGGGGACAGTACTTCGCCCCCGGTGAATCACTGGGGGTTAAATAACCATTCCCCCGGCGGTGCCGGGGGCTTGTGAACCTAAAATCAAGAATCGAAAATTCCCCCCGCGAAAAACTACTTTTTCCTCTTGACGTTAGTGCTAAGTTAGGGTACAATCCCCGATGAAAAGGCACGGGCCCACGGAGTTCGGAGGGCCATGATGGAAACGTCCACTTACAAATCGGTCATCTTCCTGGTCGACATTGACGCCTTCTTCGCCCAGGTCGAACAGATCCTGCGGCCGGAGCTGGCGGGGCGGCCGGTCATCGTCGGCGGCCTCGTGACAGACCGCAGCGTCGTGGCCTCCGCCAGTTACGAGGCCCGCGCGCGCGGCATCAAGACCGCCATGCCGATCCGAGAGGCCCACCGCCTGTGCCCCGACGCGGTCTTCCTGCGCGGCGACTTCCACGCCTACGCGCGGTTCTCCGACGCGATGATGGACCTGTGCCGCCGCTACACGCCCCTCGTCGAGCCGATGTCGCTCGACGAAGCCTACCTCGACGTGAGCGGCTGCCGACAGCTTTTCGAGACGCAGGGGATCGTCCGCCCGCCGCCGGAAATTCCGCGCGGCAGATTTCCTGACCCGCCGCATCCCGGCGCGGCGGGTCAGGAGACCCACCACGCTCAAGCCGTGGAGGAAAGCACGGTCACGCAACAGCGCGTGGCCGTGCCGCCCGCCAGCCGGGTGGCATGCCCACGCCGCTGTTTGCGTGGGCATGCATCCTCCCCTGGGGATGAAACATGCCCAGCAAACGGCGTGCTGGCCGTGCCGCCCGCCGGCCCCTGGCCGCTCGAGGCCGCCGACCACCTCAAGCGCTCCATCAAGCGCGAGCTTCAGCTCAACGTCTCGGTCGGCGCCGGGACGAACCGCGTCGTCGCCAAGATCGCGTGCGACTACGCCAAGCCCAACGGCGTGGCGTGGGTGCGGCCGGGGTACGAGGCCGAGTTCCTCGCCCCCCTGCCCCTCAAGGAGCTGCCGGGCATCGGACCGAAGACCGCCGAGCGCCTGGCCCAGTACAACCTCCAGCGGATTGGCGACCTGGTGAAGATTCCGGAGAAGATGCTCGTCGAGCATTTCGGCCCCGGCGGCGAGGTGCTCGCGGCCCGGGCGCGCGGCATCGACTCGACCCCCGTCTCGGCCGAGCCCGGCAACCCGAAATCGATCAGCCGCGAGACCACCTTCGAGTCCAACCTCATCGACCGCGGCGCGATGCAGGCGATGCTCTACTACCTCCTGGAGCGGGCGTGCCGGCAACTGCGCGACGTGGGCCTGCTGGCCCGGACGCTCACGGTCAAGGTCCGCTACGCCGACTTCAAGACCGAGAGCCGCAGCCGCCGCCTGCCGACCTTCTCGGACCACGACGACGATTTCTGGCCGGTGGCGGTCGGCCTCTTCAGCAAGGCGTACACGCGGCGGGTGGGCGTGCGGCTGGTGGGCGTGGCCCTGTCGCATTTCGCGCCGGGCGGCCGGCAGATGGACCTTTTCGCCGAGGGCGCCTACGGCCGCCGCACGCGGTACTACCGGTCGATCGACCGCATCCGCGAGCGGTTCGGCTTCAGCGCCCTGGCCACCGGGCGGGCGATCGAACTGCTGGAAACGCACGCGCGCGACGCCCACGGCTTCAAGCTCCGCACCGCCTGCCTGTCGCGATAACCGCAAAGGCAACGGCGGGACCAGGGAACCGGGACCAGGGGTGGAATACGAATTACGTTGATAACGACATAAAGGCATGACGCGTTTAGCATTCGAGCCCGCCGCGGAAGCGGCGGGAGGTATCGGCTGTCGCCAAGATCGCATGGCACGGGGCCAAGGCGGCGTGGAGAGTCTGTGCCATGACAACGAAACGCATATCCACCGGCTTCGTCCACCTCCACGTGCGAAGCGAACACTCGCACCTGTACGGGGCGAGCCGCCTCGACGAGCTCATCCCGGCCGCCCTCGCCCTGGGATACAAGGAACTCGCGCTCACCGACCGGGGCGGCATGTACGGCTCGATCGCGTTTTACCGCCAGGCGCGCGAGGCGGGCCTCAAGCCGATCCTGGGCGTGGAGCTTGAGCAGCCGGTGTCTCTCGCCGCTCCCGCGGCGGGCGCGAATGCGGCGGGTGGCCATATCGTCCTCCTCGCCCGCAACCTCGAAGGCTATCGCACGCTCTGCCGCCTGACGACCGCGCGGCACTTGAACCCCGACTTCGACCTGGCCGAGGCCATCGCGGCCGACCACCAGGAAATCTACGTCCTCGTGCCCGAGGCCGCGCTCCTCGCGCGCCTCGACGGCCACGTGCCGCGCGGGCGGCTGTTCGCGCTTCTGGATGAGTTCGGCGACCGCTCGACGCGCCTGCGCAACGACGGCCTCGCGCGGGCCGCCGCCAAGCGACGCCTTCCCCTGGCCGGAGGCGGCGCGGTGGCGTTCCACGTGCCCGGCCGCTTTGCCGCCCACCGGGCGCTGCGGGCCATCGCCACGCTGACCACCGTGGCCGACGTGCCGCGGCGCGAGCTGGCCCACCCCAAGGCCTGGCTCAAGGGCCCCGAGGAAATGGCCGCCCTGTTCCGCGCGTGCCCCGAGGCGGCGATCAACACGATCCGCATCGCCGCCGACTGCAACCTCGAACTGCCGCTCGGCCGGCCGATCTTCCCGAAGGCCCGGCTGCCGGGGGCCGAGACGCCCTACTCGCACCTCGCGAAGCTCGCCTTCGCGGGCCTCAAGGAGCGGTACCGGCCGCTGCGGCCCGAGGCCGTCCAGCGGCTCGAAACGGAGCTGGCCGTCATCGACCGCCTCGGCTTCGCCGACTACTTCCTGATCATGCACGAGATCGCAGCGTGGACGCGCGGGCGCGGCATCCCGTGCGTGGCGCGCGGCTCGGCCGCCGGCAGCCTGGTCACGTACTGCCTGGGCCTGTCGGGCGTGGACCCGCTGCGGTACGGCCTCCTCTTTGAGCGGTTCCTGAACCTCGAGCGGGCCGACTGCCCCGACATCGACCTCGACGTGTGCTGGCGGTCGCGCGACGACGTCATCCGCCACGTCTACGAGACGCACGGCGCGGCCCGCGTGGCCATGATCTCGACGCACCAGACCTTCCAGGCCCGCAGCGCGTTCCGCGAGGTGGCGAAGGCCCACGGCCTGGCGCCCGGCGAGGTCGACGACCTCTCGCGGCGGCTGCCGTACTTCTCGGCCGCCGGCATCCGCGACGCCGTCCTGGAGTTCCCCGAGTGCCGCGACTTTCCCGTCGACCGGCCGGACATCGCGCGGATCCTGGAGCTCGCGGCGGCCATCGACGGCCTGCCGCGCCACCTGAGCGTCCACGTGGGGGGCCTCGTGATCGCCGACCGGCCGCTGACCGACTACGCGCCCCTCCAGGCGGCGGCAAAAGGCATCGTCATAACGCAATATGAGGCCGACGCGGTCGAGGCCCTCGGCCTCGTGAAGATGGACCTCCTGGCCCAGCGGTCGCTCTCGATCCTCCAGACCGCGGTCAAGGAAATCGAGAAGAACCACGGCCTGCGCGTCGACCCGCTGGCGATCGAGGACGGCGACCCGGCGGTCGCGGCGATGCTCGAGCGCGGCGACACGTTCGGATGCTTCCAGATCGAGTCGCCGGGCATGCGGAACCTGCTGAAGATGATGGGCGCCCGGCGGCGGATGGACGTGATCCTCGGCCTCTCGCTCATCCGGCCCGGCCCGGCCTCCAGCGGCATGAAGGAGCGGTTCGTCCGGCGGCGGCGCGGCCTGGAGCCGCCCGAGGTCCTCCACCCGGCGCTCGGCGAGGTCCTCGGCGACACCTACGGCGTCATGCTCTACCAGGAGGACGTGATCCGGGTGGCCCACGCGGCGGCGGGCTTCACGCTGGCCGAGGGCGACCGGTTGCGCAAGGAACTGGCGAAAGGGGCGACGCCCGACCAACTGGGAACGTGGCGGACCCGCTTCATCCGCGGCGCGATCGCCGGCGGCGCCCGGCGCGAGGACGCCGAGACGCTGTGGGAGCGCCTCACCCGATTTGCCGCCTACTCCTACTGCAAGGCCCACGCGTGCACGTATGGCGAGATCTCTTACCGGGCCGTATACCTGCGGGCCCACTGGCCGGCGGAGTTCGCCGCCGCCGTCCTCGCCAACCAGGCCGGGTACTACGAGCGGCGGGCGTACCTCGAAGACGCGCGGCGCCACGGCTGCCCGATCCTCGGCCCGGACGTCAACGCCTCGGGCATCGAGCCGGCAACAGACTGGTTAGTACCACAGCACTACTTTGACCGGTGCGCGGTGGGTCTCCTGACCCACCGCGCCACGAACTGCGGCCCTGGCGCCGAGGCTGGCACTCGGCGCGGCGGGTCAGGAGACCCGCCGCGCACCAATCAGCGAGTTAGCGCTGTCCTATTAGCCGGCGGGCCTGACCGCCGCGTTGGTGTGCGCCTGGGCCTGATGGACGTGCGCGGCCTGACGGAGCGGGCGATGCGCCAGATCGTGGCGTCGCGCGAAAAGGACGGCCCGTACCGCTCGGCGGCGGACCTGCTGGCCCGCGTGCGATTGTCGCGCGAAGAGGCCGAGAACCTGGCGCTGGCCGGGGCGCTCGATTCGCTGGCCGCCAACCGGCCGGCGGCGCTCTGGCAGGTCCATGCAGCCCTTTCTGCGCCGTGCCCGCGCGGCCCGCTCTTCGAGGGCGCGTGCGACCCGGCCGACGTGCCGCCCGGCCCCGACCTGGCGGACTATTCGCCCCTCCAGAAACTCCTTCTCGAAGAACACTTGCTCGGCATGACGCCGTCGGCCAACCCGATGGCCATCTACCGGCCGCTTGTAAGCGCGGAGTGCGGAGCGCGGAATGCGGAGTGGACGACAAACGACAGTAAAGAACAAAAGGCGAGCCCGCCGTCGCTCAGCCCGGCGGCTTTCGACGGTCGGGAGCAGCGGGAGATCCTCCCGATCGCCGGCCTCTCGAGCCACGCCGGCGAACAGGCCGCCGTGGCGGGCCTTCTCTTCGCCGAGCGGCGGGCGCGCACCAAGAACGGCGAGTTCATGAAGTTCATCAGCCTCGAGGACGAGACGGGCGTCGTCGAGGCCGTCCTCCTGCCCGACGCCTACCAGCGCCTCGGCGGGCGCCTGACCACGCGCGGGCCGTACGTGGCGACCGGCTCGGTCGAGAACCACCTGGGGGCGATCTCGCTCATCGTCACGGACCTGCGGCTGATTCAGCCGGCGGGGAAGCGCGAGGCGCCAAACCACGGCGACGGCCAACCGATGCGCCGGCTTGTGGCGGCGGGCGGGCCGGTCTATAATCCGGCCGGAAAGGACGCCCCGTGGCCGAAGCCCGACGCCTCCTGGTGCTGACGCGCGACCCCGCGAACGCCTCGTTCCGCCAGCGGATCGAGCCGTACATTCAGCCGCTCTACGAGCGCGGCATCGGGGCCGAGGTCGCGGAGCTGGCGACGTCGGCGTGGTCTCGCCGCCGGCAGTGGCGCGCGGCCCGCGAGTTCGACGGGGTCCTCCTGCACCGCAAGACCCTGACCGCGTGGGACGCCTGGGCCCTCGGCCCGTCGCCGCGGCTGATCTACGATTTCGACGATGCCGTGATGTACCAGGCCCGCGCCCCCGGCCAGCCGGACCCGACGCGCCTGCGGCGGTTCGAGCGCACCGCCGCCCGCGCGCACCTCGTCATCGCGGGCAGTCCCTACCTGGCCCGGTACGCCGGCGCGGTCGGCGCCAGGCGGGTGGAAGTCGTACCCACGGGCCTGGACCTGGCGCGGTTCGCGCCCAGGACCGACCCGCCATCGCCGGGCCCCGTGCGGCTGGTGTGGATCGGAAGCGCGAGCACTCTCAAGCAACTCGATGCGTTCCGGGCCACGTTCGAGGCGCTCGGCGGCGCAGTGCCGGCCCTCGCGCTTCGGATCATCGCCGACGCGCCGCTGGAGGCGGCGGCCCTGCGCATCGAGAACGTGCCGTGGAGCCTGGAGGCCGAGGGGCGGCTGCTCGCCGAGTCGGACATCGGCATCGCCCCCCTGCCCGACACGCCGTACACGCGCGGCAAGTGCGGATTCAAGGTATTACAATACATGGCCGCCGGCCTGCCGGTCATCGCCAGCCCCGTGGGGGTCAACGCCGACTACGTGCGGCACGAGGCGACGGGCCTGTGGGCGAAGACGGCCCAGGAGTGGGTCGAGGCCGTGCGGCGCCTCGCGGGCGATGCGCCGCTGCGGCAGCAGATGGGGGGCGCGGGGCGAAGGCGGGTCGAGGCGGAGTTCGGTTTCGCGGTGCTCGCCCCGAAGGTGGTCGAGTTGGTGGCGAGAGCGCTGGCGTGATCGTCTTACCGTCGCCGGGTTTAGCCGTCGCCACGTTTAGCCGTCGCCGGCACGGCGACGATCATTATTACGCGGCCGTACCGGCCGCGGCTAGACGATGCCCATGGCGCGTCACCCTTTGAGGAACTCCTCGATCCGGTCGAGTCCCTTCTCGATCTGCTGCATGCTGGTGGCGAACGAGAGGCGGACGCAATGGTCGTCGCCGAACGCGCCGCCGGGGACCACGGCCACCTTCGCCTCATCGAGCACCCTGGCTGCAAAGGCCACAGACTTCGGCCCCTCGGCCCTCTTGCCGAGGACCTTCTCGTACGTGCCGCTCACGTCGGGGAAGGCGTAGAACGCCCCCTGGGGGCGGACGCACCGGACGCCGGGCATCGCATTGAGGCGCTCGAACATGTAGAGGCGGCGGCGGTCGAACTCCGCCTTCATCTTCGCCAGCGGCTCGGTCGGCCCCGACACGGCGGCCACGGCCGCGTACTGGCTGATCGAGGTCGGGTTCGAGGTCGACTGGTCCTGGAGGTTCCCCATCGCCTTGACGAGGTCGGCCGGCCCGGCGGCCCACCCGATCCGCCAGCCCGTCATGGCCCAGGTCTTCGACGCGCCGCCGAAGGTGATCGTCTGGGGCATGAGGCCGTCGCGGACCACGCCGAATGAGCATGTGTCAATGCCGTCATAGACGAGCTCGTTGTAGATCTCGTCGGAGAAGACCCAGAGGTCCTTGCCCGCGACCACGTCGGCCAAGGCCGCGAGCTCCCCGCGCGTGTAGACCACGCCGGTGGGGTTCGAGGGCGAGTTGAGGACCACCGCTTTCGTGCGCGGCGTGATCGCGGCGGCAAGCTGCCGGGGCGCGATCTTGAAGCCCTGCTCGGCGCCGGCGTGGACGATCACTTCACGCGCGCCGGCCAGGCGGATCATCTCGGGGTACGACACCCAGTACGGCGACGGCAGGACCGCCTCGTCGCCGGGCTCGAGCGTCGCGAGGAACGCCTCGTAGAGGGCGTGCTTGCCGCCGCAGGTGATAATGACCTCTTCGGGCTTGTACGAGAGGCCGCAGACGCGCTTCAGGTAATCGGCCACGGCGCGCTTGAGGTCCGCGAGGCCCGACGACGGGACGACGTAGCCGTGGTGGCCGTCGTGGATGGCCTTGACGGCGGCGGCGCAGATGTGCTCGGGGGTCCTGAAGTCGGGCTCGCCGGCGCCGAAGCCGACGACGTCGACTCCGGCGGCCTTCATGGCCTTGGCCTTGGCGCTCACGGCGAGGGTCATGGAAGGGGCGATGGCTTTAACACGCTCTGAAATCTGCATCTGGCGTTCCTCCGAGAACAAGCGTCGCCCTGCCGGCGACGGCTAAACGCGAAAAAAGGCGAGGCCGACTCTGCGCCGGCCCCGCCCGAGGTTTCCCCACGCCCTGCTACCCCTGCCCGGTAATCCCCAGGAGGCCGAGGAACCGGTTCAGGTTGAGGATCGGGATGCTGAAGTTCTCGGCCTTGGCCCGGGCCTCGCTGAATTCGATGAAGCGTTTGCGGGCGTCTTCATAGGCCTGGCGTTCCATCGGGCTGGCGGAGGCGCCGGGCTGGGCGGGCACCGCGGGCTCCTGGCCCACCACCAGGTAGTCGGCCTGCACGGTCAGGGAGGAATCCACGCGGCCGCCGAAATCATGGATGAGGGCCTTGAGCTGCTCGGTGTCGTCGATACCGTCGCCATTGATGTCCATCTTGCCCACGAGGACGAAATGGAGGCGCCGGGAGCGATCGTAGACCGGGTTCAGGAGCACGTCGCCCGCGACCACCGGGTTATCCGGCGTCGACTGGAAGATCCTCAGCTCGCAGGAATCGTTCATGATCTTGACGATGCGGCAGTGGGCCTTGGGCTGCGGCTCGGTCTTGCCGAGCTCGGTCGAGGCCATGATCGAGAAGGGCATGCCCAGCAGGACCCCATCCTTCTTGCCGAGGTCGCCATAGGCAACGCCGCCGAGCGTGGCCACGGTGACAATGTGGCCGTCGACGCCGGTCTCGGTGGGCACCTTGCTGTATACGGCGACCTTGGCGGTCACGTCCTTGAGGTTGTTCTGGAGGACGCTGGAGTCGCGTTGGAGCTTATCCTTCTCGGTGCGCCACTGGGTCCTCTCGGCCATCAGGCGGTCGACCGTCCGCTGGAGGTCCTCTTTCATCTGGTTGCTCTGGGCGATGGCATCGTCGCGGGCCTTCGTCAGGCGCGCCTTCTCGTCCTGAAGGTTCGCCTTCTCCTGGGCCAACTGGCGGGCCTGCTCGGCCTTGGCGGCGGCCAACTCGTCCTGAACGCCCTTGTGCTGGGTCTGGAGGGTGCCGATGGTCATGCCGTCCTGCTTGATCTGGGCGACCATGGCGTCGACCCGCTGCATGAGCGAGCGGACGGCGGCCTGCATGCTGGTCATCTTGACTTCGCCGGTGGCGCCCTCGGGGCCCACCTTGTAACTGTTGGCCACGTTCTTGCCGGCCTGATCGAGGAGGTCGGCGGTGGTCTTGAGGGAATCGGCGACGCTCTGCCGCAACTGCTGGCCCAGCTGGGTGGCGAAATCGTCGCCGGTCAGCCGCTGGCTGAGCTGCGTGATCTCGAACCGGTACTTTTCGGCCAGATCCTTCTGGGCCAGAACCATGTCAAAAAGGTCCGCGCCCTTCTCATCGTAGAAGGAATCCTTCTCGATGCGGCCCTCGGTGACCTGGCGCCACAGCTCCTGAACGTTGGCGCCGGGGGCCTCGACGCGGGCGCGCCCGAAGGCGTTCTGCTCGTCCTGGTTTTTCAGGCTGTACATCCAGCCCCAGCCGACGGCGGCCGCCACCGTCAGCAGCGAAAACGCGATCACCAGGTACAGCAGATACGGACTGGCGCGTCGAGCCCGAATCGTTCGTCTGGCCATCTATGAACCTCCGATTCTAACGGACGCACGGCCCTTGAGGAACCGCAGCACCAACGGCAGGCACGTGAGGCAGGAACGTACACCCCAAGGACCAGACCTCCCTCCGAACCCAACGCCAAACCTAGGTTTGACGGCCACTCTTGTCAACAAAAAAAGCCCGCCTACCTGAGGACGATGCACGCCCGTGGCACCTGCAACACGCGCCCAGCAAGCTGGGCGGCTAAATGGGGGCGGCCAGGATTGGCGACAGGCCATTTGGCCGCCCATCTTGATGGGCGCGTTTTCGAACCGCATGGCCGGCCCAATTCGGCGCTTGACACCCGCGTCGGCGGCACGGTCTAATGACGCTTGTCCCATAGATGCCGCCGGCGGATCATGCCCCCACGACTCTACATTATCGACAGCCACGGGCAATTGTACGCGAGTTTCTACGCCATCACAGCCCTTTCCAGCCCGAAAGGCGAGCCCACCAACGCCACCTACGGCTTCGTGAGCACCCTCCTGAAGATCCTCCGCGAGGAGAAGCCCGACGGCCTGGTGGCCTGCTTCGACCTGCCCGGCCCCACCCATCGCCACGAGGCCTACGCGGACTATAAGGCCCAGCGGAAGCCCATGCCGGAGGAGCTTCGGCCGCAGGTCGCGCGGGTCCATGAAATCCTTAGACTGATGGGAATTCCGGCGGTGGAGTCGCCCGGCTTCGAGGCCGACGACTGCATCGCCGCCGTGGCCGAGCGCGGGCGGAAGGCCGGCTTCGAGGTGGTCATCTGTAGCCGCGACAAGGACCTCGAGCAACTCGTCGGCCCCGGCGTAACGATGCTCGACACCAAGACGTTCGAGCACCTCGATGCCGAGGGGATCCGCAAGCGCCGCGGCGTCGACCCGCCGCAGATGGTCGACGTGCTGGCGCTCATGGGCGACGCATCGGACAACATCCCCGGCGTGCCGGGGGTCGGGCCGAAGACGGCCACGAAACTCATTGCCGAGTACGGGTCGCTCGACAACCTCCTTGCCCACGCCGACGAGATCAAGGGAAAGATCGGCGAGAGCCTGCGGGCGCATCGCGAAGACGCCCTCCGCAGCCGGGCCCTCGTGCGGCTGAGCGCCGAGGCGCCCCTCGACATCGACCTGGCGGCCTGCCGGACGCCCACCTCGTTCAACCGCGAGGCCATCGTCGGCCTCTTCCGCGAACTGGGGTTCAACAAGTTCATCGAGGAGTTCGAGCAGGCGGCCGGCCCGACGGCGCCGAGCAGGATTCGCGTGCACATGGTCGACACGCCGGAGGCGCTCGCCCGGCTTGCCAAGGACCTGGCGGCCCAGCCCGCCTTTGCGTTCGACACCGAGACCACGAGCCTCGTGCCGAGCCGGGCGCGGCTGGTCGGCCTGTCGCTCGCATGGTCGGCGACGGAAGGATACTACGTGCCGCTGCTGGGCCTGGAGCGCGAGCGATGCCTCAAGCTCGAGGACGTGAAGGCGGCGCTTGGGCCGGTGCTGGAGGGGAAGACTGCGGGCGGCATGCCCCGGCCGCCGTTGCCTGGGCATGAGACTGCCGATGGTGAATCATGGCCACGCGAGAAGCGGCGTGGGCATGCCACCCGGCATTCCCAGGGCGCCCTGTTGTTCGACACGGGCGAAAACGCCGACGCGAACCCGAACGCCGAGCCCACTCCAAGCCCGCGCCTCCTCGTCGGCCAGAACGTCAAGTACGACATGCTGGTCTGCCGGCGGGCGGGCATCGAGCTGGCCGAGCCGATCTTCGACACGATGGTGGCGGCGTATCTCTCGAACCCCGGCCGGCGGGAATACAACCTCGACGCCCTCGCCCTCGACTACTTTGCGTTCAAGAAAATCCCGCTGAAGGACCTCCTGGGCGAGAAGCTCGCCGAGCGGACCATGGACGCCTGCCCTATCGAGCAGGCGGCCGAATATTCGGTCGAGGACGCCGTCATCACCTGGCGCCTGAAGGAGGTCCTCGAGAAAGAGCTGGCGGAGAAGGGCCTGGCTGACCTGGCGCGCCGGGTCGAGATGCCGCTGGTGCCGGTCCTCGCGGCGATGGAAGAGGCGGGCGTGGCCGTCGACACCTCCGTGCTGGCGGACATCTCGGCGAACCTGGAATCGCGCCTCGCGCGGCTCCAGGAGGAGATCTACGGGGCGGCGGGGCACGCGTTCGCCATCCACTCACCCCAGCAACTGGCCGCGGTCCTCTTCGACGAACTGGGCCTGAGGCCGCTCAAGCGCACCGCCAGCCGGACCCGGCCCTCGACCGACGCCGCCGTGCTGGAGGAGCTGGCGCCGCGCCATCCCCTGCCGCGGCTGGTCCTGGCGTACCGGCAACTGGCGAAGCTCAAAGGAACGTATGTCGATGCGCTGCCGGAGCTCGTGGAGCCCGGGACCCGGCGGATCCACACCTCGTTCAACCAGACGGTGACGGCCACCGGGCGGCTGAGTTCCTCGGACCCGAACCTCCAGAACATCCCGATCCGCACGGAGGAAGGCCGCCAGATCCGCCGCGCGTTCGTGCCGGGCCGGCCCGACGACCTGCTGCTGGCGGCCGACTACTCGCAGATCGAGCTCCGGATGCTCGCGCACTTCACCGGCGACCCCGCCCTCGTGAAGGCCTTTGCCGAGGACCGCGACATCCACACCTTCGTGGCGTCGCAGATTTACGGCGTGCCGGAGGCCGAGGTCAACGCCGACATGCGCCGCGCGGCCAAGGTGGTGAACTTCAGCCTGATCTACGGCAAGACCGCCTACGGCCTGTCGCGCGACCTTTCGATCGGCGTCGGCGAGGCCGAGCGGTTTATCGACGACTACTTCGCCCGCTACCACGGCGTCCGCGAGTTCACCGCCCGCGTGCTCCAGGAGGCCAAGCGCGACGGGTACGTCACCACGATCCTCGGCCGGCGGCGGTACATCGAGGGGATCGCCCAGATGGACCCGAAGCGGCTGACGTTCCCGGAGCGGACCGCCATCAACACGGTGATCCAGGGCTCGGCGGCCGACCTCATCAAGGTGGCGATGGTGAAGATCTGGCGCCGCGGCCGGCGCGAGCGGCGCCCGAGCACCCTCCTGATCCAGATCCACGACGAGCTCATCTTCGAGACGCCCCGCAACCGGATCGAAGAAGAAACCGCCTGGATCGTCGGCGAGATGACCGGCGCGATGGACCTCAAAGTGCCCCTGAGGGTGCACGTGGCGACGGGAAAGAACTGGATGGAAGCGGAGTGAATTGATTGCGGATTGCGGATTGCGAATTGCGGATTGGACGGCGATCAACATTTGGCCGCCCAGCTTGCTGGGCGCGTTTGAAATCCAATGCAAAATGTGAAATGCGAAATGCGTAATGAACGGCAGAATCCGCAATCCGCAATCCGCAATCCGCAATCGGGCCTCCGGCCCGTCATCGGCCTTCTGGGCGGCGTCGGAGCGGGCAAGTCGTTCGTGGCGGCCCAATTTACGAAACTGGGGTGCCAAGGAGTTGACGCCGACCGCCTCGGACACGAATTATTGCGTGAGCCGAAGATCCGACAGGCCATCCGCGAGCGGTTCGGCGAGGGCGTCTGCGGCCCGGACGGCGAAGTCGACCGCCGGCGGCTCGGCGAGCTGGTTTTTGCCCATTCCGACACCCTGAAGGCCCTCGACGCCATCCTCGATCCCGAGTTGTGGCGGCGCGTTCGCGAGGCCGTGGAAGAGGCCCGCCGGTCCGACGCGGCGGCCGTCGTGCTGGACGCGGCCCTGATTCTGGAAAAAGGACTGGACAAACTGTGCACGGTTATGGTATATATTGAGGCGCCGGAGGAGGTTCGCCGGGTCCGGGCCGCCGAGGCCCGGGGGTGGGACCCTTCCGAAGTGATTCGGCGCGAAGCCCTTCAGTTTTCTCTAAAGGCCAAACAGGACTGCGCCGATTACATTGTTGATAATAGTACCTCTCCCGAGCTCACCTTTGAACAGGTCCGCATGATTCTTTCGCGCCTGGTGAGGTAACAAGCCGAGGCATCGACCGATTGCTGAACCCCTACCATAACCCATAGGTCCAAGCCTGACAGAAAACCCAGTCTGTCCGAAGAAAGAGGAATAGCCGACATGGCCAAGACCCCCAATACCCCCCGGGCGGGAAGACCGCCGCGGACGCCCGTCCGCCCCAAGGAGAAGGCCCCCGAGCCCGAGACGGCCACGGCCGTCACGGCGCCGCCGCCGGCCCCCGCGGCAGACCCCGCGCCGGCCCCGACGCCGGCCCCGACGCCGGCCCCGGCCGCGCCGCCGCCCGACGAGGGCTTCGACCAGGAGTCCCATACCCGGTACGAGGAGGCCAAGCGGAGCGACCTCCACATCGCCGAGCTCCAGAAGATGACGGTGGCCCAGCTCCACGCCATCGCCAAGACCGAGAACATCCCCGACTTCGTGGGCCTCAAGAAGCAGGACCTGGTGTTCCACGTCCTGCGCAACCGCGTCCAATCGAGCGGCCTGATGTTCGGCGAAGGCGTCCTGGAGGTGCTGCCCGACGGCTTCGGCTTCCTGCGGTCGCCGGATTACAGCTACATGCCCTCGCCCGACGACATCTACGTCAGCCCGAGCCAGATCCGCCGGTTCGGCCTGCGGACCGGTCACATCGTGGCCGGCCAGATCCGCCCGCCCAAGAACGACGAGCGGTACTTCGCCATGCTCAAGGTCGAGGCGGTCAACTGCGACAACCCCGAGAACCTCTCCGAGAAGATCGTCTTCGAGGACCTCACGGCGCTCTTCCCCACCCGGCGCCTTCTGCTGGAGACCACGCCGACCGAACTCGACATGCGGGTCGTGGACCTCATCACGCCGATCGGCAGGGGCCAGCGCGGCCTGATCGTGAGCCCCCCCCGCGCCGGCAAGACCGTGCTCCTCCAGAAGATGGCCAACGCCGTCGTCAAGAACAGCCCCGAGTGCGTCGTCATGGTGCTCCTGATCGACGAGCGGCCCGAGGAAGTCACCGACATGGAGCGGAACGTGCCGGGCGCCGAGGTCATCAGCTCGACCTTCGACGAGCCCACGAGCCGCCACGTCCAGGTGGCCGAGATGGTCATCGAGAAGGCCAAGCGCCTGGTCGAGTACGGCCGCGACGTCGTCATCTTCCTCGATTCGATTACCCGCCTCGCCCGCGCCCATAACGCCGAGGTGCCGCACTCCGGCAAGATCCTCTCCGGCGGCGTCGACGCCAACGCCCTCCAGAAGCCCAAGAGGTTCTTCGGCGCGGCCCGCAACATCGAGGAAGGCGGCAGCCTGACCATCATGGCCACCGCCCTCGTCGACACCGGCAGCCGCATGGACGAAGTCATCTTCGAGGAGTTCAAGGGCACCGGCAACATGGAGCTGCACCTCGACCGCCGCCTGATGGACAAGCGCGTCTTCCCGGCCATCGACATCACCGCCAGCGGCACGCGCAAGGAGGAACTGCTCCTCGACCCGCAGGAACTCAAGCTGGTCTGGACGCTGCGCCGGGTGCTGACGGAGATGAACGTGGTCGAGGCGATCCAGCTTCTGCGCGGCCGCCTCGAAAAGGCCCATACCAACGCCGAGTTCCTGCTGTCGATGAATTTGTCGTAATGCGAATCATCGCCGGTTTCCATCGCGGGCGGAAGATCGAGGCCCCGGAAGGGCTGACCACGCGGCCCATGACCGACCGCGTGCGCGAGAACCTTTTCAACATCATCGCCGCCGAGATCCCCGACGCCGTGGTCCTGGACCTCTTCTGCGGTTCCGGGGCGCTGGGCATGGAGTCGCTGAGCCGCGGGGCGGCGGCAGCCACGTTCGTCGACACCGACCGCGAGGCGATCGAAGCGGTCGAAACCAACTGCCAACGCCTGGGTTTGACGGAGAGGGTCCGCATCCTGCGGCGCGACGTCCTCAGGCCGGGGGCGTGGATTCGTCCGGCCGGGGCGGAATCTTATACGCTCCTTTTCGTCGATCCGCCGTATAAGATGACGGCCGATCCGCCCGGCCAGGAGCGCCTGGCCGACATGGTGCGGACGCTCGTGGCGCTGGGGTGCGTCGCCCCGCAGGCCGTCGCCATGCTCCGCGCCAAACGCGGAACGGCCGTCAAGCTGCCGTGGGAGGGGTTCGATCTCATCGACGAGAGGACGTACGGCACAACGACGCTGTACCTGATGATCCATCGCTTCTAGCGGGGTGCCTGTGCCAGTGCGAAATGCGAAATGGGAAATGCGAGATGAACTGCAACAGCCCCGTTCCTCGTGCCCTATTTCGCATTTCACATTACGCATTTCGCATTTGTACCGCGCCACGCGCATGCCTTTTTGTTTTTTTCACTTGGAACTTTGAACCTGGAACTTTGAACTGCCTTTATGACTCGTGCCACCGCCACCGGGCCCGAATCGCGATACCGTTACCTCGACCCCGAGACGATCATGCGCCTCGGCCACCTCAACATCGTGGCCCGAAGCGCGGTCGAGGGCTTCATCTCCGGCCTCCACCGCAGCCCCCACCACGGGTTCTCGGTCGAGTTCTCCGAGCATCGCCCCTACACGCCGGGCGACGAGCTGCGGCACCTCGACTGGGTCGCCTACGCCAAGACCGACCGCTTCTACGTCAAACAGTACGAGCAGGAGACGAACCTGCGGTGCTACATCCTCCTGGACTGCTCCGGCTCGATGAACTACTCCAGCGGCAAGGGCCTCACGAAGCTGGAGTACGGCTCGTTCCTGGCGGCCACGATGGCGTACCTGATGACGCGGCAGCAGGACGTGGTGGGCCTGGTGGCGTTCGACCACGAGATCCGGCTGCACATGCCGCCGGCCGGCTCGCCCGCCCACGTCAACGAGATGTGCAACCGGCTGGAGCACCTCGCGACCGGCAAGGTCACCCGCCTGGCCAAGCCGTTCCACGACCTGGCGGAGATGATCAAGCGCCGCGGCCTCATCATCGTCATCAGCGACCTGTATGACGAGGAGAGCGAGGTCATCCGGGCCCTGAGGCACTTCCGGCACAAGAAGCACGGCCTGATCCTCTTCCACATCTTCGACGCCGCCGAACTCGAGTTCCCCTTCTCCAAGCTCACGCAGTTCATCGACCTCGAGACCAACGAGCGGTACCAGGTGGACCCCAAGGCCGTGCGCGAGACGTACCTGGCGGAGCTTCGGGCCTTCATCGACCGCTACAAGAAGGCCTGCTCCGATTCCGACACCGAGTACGTGCTGGCCGACACCAGCGTGCCGTACGACTTCCTCCTGCGGTCGTACCTCGCCCGCCGCCAGATGATGCGGTGAGGCCACATTTAGCCGCCCAGCTTGCTGGGCGCGTTGATAGTCCAATGCGGAATGTGAAATGCGAAATGCGTAATAACGGAACCGGAATCACGGCCCTGCCTCTCTCATTTCGCATTCCGCATTTCACATTTCGCATTTGAGGTGCTGGCTGATGTCGTTCATCACAACATACTGGGCCGCCTGGCTGGTCGCGGGGACCGTGGCCGCCACGATCCCGGTCATCATCCACATGATCCACCTGGCCCGCGCGCCGGAGGTCCCCTTCCCCACGCTGCGGTTCCTCAAGAGCGCCGCCGAGAAGACCGCCCGCCGCCGCCGGATCGAGAACATCCTTCTGATGATCCTCAGGATGCTCCTGTTCGCCCTGCTGGCGTTTGCGCTCTCGCGGCCGTTCCTCCAGCAGGAATTCGCGCTCTTCGACGAGCAGAAGAACTCGGCCGCCGTCCTCATCCTCGACAACTCTTACTCGATGAACGTCCGGTACGAACAGACCACGCGGTTCTCCAAGGCCAAGGAGGAGGCCCGGGCCATCTTCGACTCCAAGTGGCAGCCCGCCCAGGCCGCCGTGCTCCTCACCAACCCCGGCATCGCCCCCGTGCCCACCCAGTTGCTGGCGGACCGCGCCAGACTCTTCAGCCAGATCGCCGACGCCCGGATCTCCAGCGGCCAGGCCGACCTCGTCGGCTCCGTCAAGGCCGCCTACGCCCTCCTCGACAAGGCCCAGGCCGCCGAGAAGCGCCTCTGGATCCTCACCGACCGCCAGGCCCTCTCGTGGCAGGGGCTCCAGAACCTGGAGGACCCGCGCAAGCACCCCGACATCCCGGTGGCCATCATCCGCCCCACCGAGCCGTCGTTCACCAACGTCGCGATCGCCGGCGCCGACGTGATCTCGCGCAGCCGCGTCGTGGGCATGCCGATCCGCATCGACGCCCTCGTGCGCAACGGCGGCCCGGCCCCGGAGAAGCGGAACGTGCTCCTCTTCGTCGACGATTTCGGCCAGGCCCGCCAGAAACAGGCCGTGGACCTGACGGCCGCCGGTTCGGCGGGGTCGAGCCAGATGGTCTCGCTCACACACGTCTTCGACAAGCCGGGGCCGCACCGCGTGCTGGTGGCCATCGAGGGCAGCGACGCGCTCGACATCGACAACACGCGGCGGATTCCCCTCGTCATCGCCGACCGCATCCCCGTCCTCGTGGTCAAGCAGCAGGCGGCCCACATCAAGTTCCAGGACCCGAGCTTCTACCTCGTCCGCGCCCTCGACCCGGTGGGGAGCTCGTCGGAGTTCCCCTGGGCGATCAAGCCCGTCGAGATCACCGCCGACCTCTTCGACCCGGCGGCCCTCGACCAGTACGACGTGGTTTTCCTGAACAACGTGGCCACGATGAAGCCCGAGGCCGCGCGGGCCCTGGCCGACTACGCGGCGCGCGGCCGCACGGTGGTCATCTTCTGCGGCCCGCAGGTCAACCCGCGGGTCTACAACAGCCTCTTCGTCGACCAGATTACGCGCCAGGGGGGCCTTCTGCCGGCCAGGCTCAAGGAGCGCGTCGGCGACGCCGTCTTGAAGACCACGGTCGAGAAGGTCACGCAGGTCCAGGGCCGGTCGCCCTACCTGGAAGACCTCGTGGAATCGGCGGATGTGTACCAGGATATACTTGTTTATGAGTATTTCCGCACCGAGGCGGCCCCGGCCGACGCCGTCCTGGCCCGGCTCTCGGGCGGCGACCCGTTCCTGCTCCTCAAGCCCTTCGGCGAGGGGCGCGTCCTCCTCTTCACCTCGGCCGCCACCACCGACTGGTCGACCTTTCCCATCCGCAACCTGTTCCTGCCCCTGATGATGCGCGTGGTGCACCTGGCGTCGCGCGGGCAGAACCAGCGGCTGAACCTGCTGGCGGGCCAGCCGTTCGAGGTCAACCTGTTCCCCGACGTCAAGGAGGTCGCGACGGTCGAGGTCTCCGGCCCGCTCGGCCCCGCCGGCGAAAGCGTTTCCGAGCAGCGCGAGACCCAGGCTTCCGCCGACAGGAACGTCCTGCGGTTCGACAAGACGTGGAACCTCGGCTACTACACGTGGCGCGTGCCGCAGAAGAACGTGGCCGGCGGCCTCTTCGCGACCAACCCCGACGGGGCGGAGTCGGACCTGGCCGAGATCGCCGACGACAAGCTCCGCACCGACTTCGCCGCCAAGGAAACCCACGTGGCGGCCAGCCTCAAGGAACTCGAGAAACGCTTCGAGGACACCGCCCGCCGCGAGCTCTGGCAGTACGTCCTGCTGGCCTGCCTCATCCTGGCCGTCTGCGAGCCCCTGATCGCCAACTGGATGCGCCCCGACTCCCATCGCGAAACCGCCCACCCGACGGTGGGGAAGAAGAAGGCGGCTTAGAGCAACTTCGTCTGCCCCGGCACGTACACGGGGTAGTGCCCGTCCGGCCCGAGCTTCACGGGCGGCTCCATGTCGAAGCGGCAGTCCTCGGGCTTGGGCGGATAGAAGAAGTCGGACGTGGTCGCCTGCTCCCAGGTAACCTCCTTGCCGGTGTAGCAACTGAGCTGCCCCATGACCGTGGCCAGCGTGCTCCGCGTCATGTGGTAGCCGCTGTTGATCGGCTTGCCCGAGCGAATCGCCTGGAAGAGGGCCTTGTGTTCCTCCTGGTACGGGTTGCCGCCGGGGCCCTCGTACCGCCACTTCGTCTCTCCCTCGATGCGGCAGGCGGTGAGGTCCGAGCGCCCCTTGGTGCCAAGGATGATGCTCGATACCTCGTTGTAGCATCCGTCGGTCGTGCGACAGAAGGCGTACAGCCTGGCGCCGCTCGCGAAGTGGTACACCACCGAGTGGTGGTCGAAGACGTTGCCGTAAACCTCGTCGACCATGGACGACCGCCCGGCCAGCCCGTGACATTTCAGCGGCGGCTGCTCGCGCATCGCCCAGAGCGACCGGTCGACGTTGTGGACCAGCGACTGCGGCACGTCGTCACCCGAGAGCCACGCGAAATGGTACTGGTTGCTGCACTGGTACTGGACTTCGTTGAGGCCCGGGGCGCGCTTGTACAGGACGTACGGGGCCCGCAGGAAGTTCTCCTCGATTGCCACGATGTCGCCGATGGCCCCGTCGTGGATCCGCTTGACGGTCTCCTGCATGCCCTTGTGAAAGCGGCTCTGGAGGCCCGAGACGACGCTCAGGCCCTTCTGCTGCGCCAGCTCGCACGCCGCGGTGACCACCTTGATGCCGAGCGGATCGATGCCGTGCGGCTTCTCGACGAAGACGTGTTTGCCGGCCTCGACGGCCGCCTTGGTGTACAGCGGGTGAAACTTGGCGGCGCAGGCGATGAGCACCACGTCAACGCTCTCGATCACCTTCTTGTACCCGTCGAAATCTGTGAAACAGTGATCGTCGTCGACGGCCACCTGCTCCGGCTTCCTCGCCTTGAGTTGGTTGCGGCTGTTCTTGACGCGGTCGGCGAAGAGGTCGCACAGGGCCGCCAGGCGGATGCCCGGGTCGACGCTCAGGGCGTCCGCGGCGGCGCCGTTGCCCCGTCCGCCGCAGCCGACCACGCCGATCTTGATGACGTCGCTCCCTGCCGCATGGGCGACCGTGCTGATCGCCAGGGCGCCCAGTGCCGCGCCGGAGACCGCCGTCGCCGACGTCTTGAGGAAGTCCCGCCGCGAGGTCCGCCCTGCGTCAGACGACTTGCCGGATTCGACCATGGCTGCCGACCCTCCGTTCATGGAATGTGCGTGATGGGAGCGCGCGCCGCCTTGCCGGAGCGCGCCGCGAAGCGCCAGCGACTATAGCGTGGCCGAGGCCGGTGTCAACGTAGATGTGGGCCGGCGCCCGCTTTACGCAACGCCGGGAAAATGGTATCGTATGGGCCTTATCGCGTGAACACTTGTTCTCCGTGACATGGTGAGACTGTGCTCGTGCATCAGCGACAACTGGCCGAGGAGGTGGTCCGGAAGCTGCGGGCGGCGGGGCACCAGGCCCTGCTCGCCGGCGGCTGTGTCCGCGACCTCCTCCTGGGGCGGCCGCCGAAGGACTACGACGTGGCCACCAGTGCCGCGCCGCGGGAGGTCCTCGCGCTCTTCCCGAAGGCCCTGACGGTGGGCGAGGCGTTCGGCGTGGTCATCGTCATCGAGGAGACCAGCGAGATCGAGGTCGCCACGTTCCGCAGCGACCGCGGCTACAGCGACGGGCGGCACCCCGACGCCGTGACCTTTACCGACGCCCGCCAAGACGCCCTGCGGCGCGACTTTACGATCAACGGCATGTTCCTCGACCCTGAGACGGGCCAGGTGGTCGACTACGTCGGCGGGCAGGAGGACTTGGCGAGGCGCGTCATCCGGGCCATCGGCGATCCGCGCCTCCGGTTCATGGAGGACCACCTGCGGATGCTGCGGGCGGTCCGCTTTGCGGCCGAACTCGGCTTCGACATCGACCCCGCCACCGCGGCGGCCGCGAAGGAGTTGTCGCCGAAGATCGCCTCGGTGAGCGGCGAGCGCGTGGCGGCGGAGATGGAGCGCATCCTCACCGCCCCGCCCCCCGGGCGCCGGCGCGGCATGGAGCTGATGGATGAGCTGGGGCTGGTGGCGATCCTCCTGCCCGAGATCCACGCCATGAAGGGTGTCGTCCAGGGGCCCGACGTCCACCCGGAGGGCGACGTCTTCGTCCACACGCTCTTCTGCGTGCGGGAACTGCGCGAGCCGACGTTCGAGCTGGCCCTCGCCGCCCTGCTCCACGACACGGGCAAGCCGCGCACGGCCGTCATGCGCGACGGGCGGTGGACCTTCTACGGCCACGCCGAGATCGGCGAGAAGATGGCCGAGGACGTCTGCCGGCGGCTCCGCCTCAGCAACTACCAGGCCGGCCGCGTGACGTGGCTGGTGCGCCAGCACATGCGCCTGATGAACGCCGAGGAGATGCGCGAGGCGCGGCTCAAGCGCCTGTTTGCCGAGAGCGGCTTTGCCGACCTGGCGGAGCTCTGGCGGGCCGACTGCATCGCCTCGGGCGGCACGGCCGCGGCCTACGAGGCCCTCATGGCCCGCTACCGGGCCCTCGGCGAAGAAGAGGTGCGGCCTGCGCCGCTGGTGACCGGCCACGATCTGGTGGCCCTGGGCCTTGAACCCGGCCCGGCGTTCCGTACGATTCTCGACGAAGTGTACGATGCACAACTCGAGGGCCGCGCCGCCACCCGAGAAGACGCGCTGGCCCTCGCCCAAAGGATCGCCACACAGCAATGCAAGCCGCAGACGTAACTCCCGTCAACGGGATCACGCTCGACAGCCACGACCGGCCGATCACGCCGAGCCGCCTGCGCCGGGCGATGAACCTCAACATCGCCGTCGGCGCCATGGGCATGGCGTGGTACGCCGTCTGCTCGGCCCAGCAGGTCATCCAGGTCTTCTTCAAGAACCACCTGCACGCCACCGACAGCGAACTGGGCCTGCTGGTGGCCGTGGCCGGGTGGGCGGCGCCGTGTCACCTGGCGGCCATTTTCATCTACGGCCGGCTGACGAACCGCAAGCACTTCTGGGTGATCGCCCACATCTTCCACCGGCTGCTGGGATACGTGCTGGCGGGCGTGGCCATCTACGCCCAGATGGGCGGCAACACGCAACTGGGCATCAACATCCTGATCGTGGCGTCGGCGGTCAGTTGGGTGCTGATGACGATCAGCGCCGCCGGGTGGTGGTCGTGGATGGCGGACCTCGTGCCGGAGAACATCCGCGGCACGTTCTTCGGCCGCCGGGCCGTCCTCGTCCACTCGACGAACATGCTCTGGTTCTTCGGCATCATGCTCTCGCTCGACTACCTGAAGGGCGCCAACGACGGGCACGTACTGTGGATCTACGCGGTGGTATTCGCCATCGGCGGCACGCTGGGCATCCTCGACATCGCCCTGCATGCCTTCATCCCCGAGCCGAAGCGGCACCCCGGCGAGACGAACATCGGCTGGCGCGAGTTCTTCGAGCCGGTGCGGAACCGGAACTTCATGCAGTTCTCCGTCGCTATCGGCGTCTTCGGCTTTGCCATCGGCGTGTGGGGGCCGTTCCTGGCGCCGTACATCACGGCCGACCCCGGCGGCACGGGCGGCGGCCTGGGCGCCCCGAACAAGTGGCTCGGCATCATGTTCGTCATCAGCCAGGGCATCTGGATCCTGACGGTGACCGCCTGGGGCATCCTCATGGACCGGTTCGGGCGCAAGCCCACCGTGATCCTCGGGGCCCTCTTCCCCCTGAGCTGGATCGGGTACCTCTTCGTCACGCCGAACAATTATATCTATATTCTGCCATTTATCGCCCTGCTCGGCGGCCTCATCAGCCCCGGCTACTGGAACGGAGTCGGCCAGTTGATGCTGACGCTGACGCCGCAGAAGAACCGCACCACGTTCGTCTGCTGGCACAACGTGGTGGCGGCCGTGATCGGGTCGGGAGGGCCGCTCGTCGGCGGCGTCCTCAAGGACACCATCGACCGGCCCGAGATGCATGCCTGGCTGGGCCCATCGATGGCGGGCCTCAAGCAGGCGATCCTGGCTGTGGGCCTCCCGAGCGAGTTGTGGGGCATTCACATCACGAGTTTCCACGCCGTCGGCCTGCTGTCGCTCGTCCTCTTCGTGCCGTGCGTCATTCTCCTCGGCCGCATTCGCGAGGGAAGCGAGCGGCCGGTCGGGTTCGTCGTGTCGCGCCTGGCGACGCCGGGCGTGTTCCGGACGTTCCTGAACCTCGGCAGCATCGCCAGCCCCGCGAGCTCCACGCGAACCGCGCGGGCCCTGCGGACGATGGACGGCGTCTCGGGCCACCTCGCCGCCGCCGACGTCGTCAAGCGCCTCGACGACCCCGACCCGGAAGTCCGCGAGGAGGCGGCCCGGGCCCTCGGGCGTATCGGCTCGCACGAGGCGGTCGACGCCCTCATCCAGCGCCTGCGCGACCCGAACTCGACCATCCGCCCCGACGCCGCCCGGGCCCTCGGCCAGATCGGCAGCCCCGCCGCCGTGCCGGCCCTGATCGAGGCCCTTTCGAGCGGGTCCGTGGAGCTCGAGGAAGCCTGCGCCCAGGCCCTCGGCGCCATCGGCGACCGGGCGGCCCGCACCCGCCTCAAGCGCCTCCTCGGAGAGCAGCGGACCGAGCGCGTGTTCGTCTCGATCGCCGAAGCGATGTCGAAGCTCGGCATCATCGAGGCCGGATGGGAGATCCTGCCGCGCATCCACGAGACCGCCAACCCCGTCCTCCGCCGCCAGCTCGCCATCGCCATGGGCAACCTGCTCGGCAACCCCGGTGAGTTCTACGCCTACCTGACGGGCGAAACGTCGCACCAGGGCGCCCGGCTGGGCCGGCTGTTCCGAGGCGCCCGCCGAGCCGTGCGGTCGTTCCGCCCAGTGGCCGCCAACGCGGCCGAGCGCGCGGCCCTCAAGGACCTCGAGGCCGACCTGCCGCGCATCCGCGGCCTGATGGAGGCCCAGGCATACGGGCCGGCGATCGAGGCGATCCACGAACAGATCCGGAGCCTCGTGCGGCTGACCACCAAGCGCGAGCTGGAGGACGAGGTCGCCCTGGAATACGCCCTGGCGCGCGACGTGAAACTCGGCCTGGGGTTCTGGTTCGTCCAGAGAATCCGGTCGCTGATGGACAGGATCAAGGACACCGAGCTGCTGCACGCCGACGCCCTGCTGGCCCTCTACTTCCTGAGCGCCTACCGCCTGCCGCCCGAGCCGCGGGCGGAAAAGGAGTAGGCCGCGGCGAAGCCCCGGCTACATGCTCATGCCTTCACCGCGAAGAGTCCACGCAGTTCGGGATTGCGCTCCCCGCGGTCCAGCCGGTCCGCGATGACCCGCAGCGCCAAAGCCTTGACCTTGGCAAGGGCTTGGGCCCGCGTCTTGCCGTACACCATCACGCCCGGAAGGTCCGGCACTTCGGCAATCCATCGGCCGTCTTTCTCGCGCTCAATCTCGATTTTCACGCTCGCACCTCCCGGCAATCAGCCTATCGGATCGGCGGCCACCAGGCAAAGCGGTTGGCCGGCGGTCTTGGCCGCCGAACGCCGCCCACGGACCGTCTGGCCACAACGCAAAGCCCCCCAACCCGCCTAACTGTATCGAGAAACGCGATGGGAGGCAAGCGTCGCGGTCGCTTGAAGGTAAGCAGGAACAGCGTGTTTGCGATGGTCAAATCTTCTGAAGGAGCAGGCTGGCGTTGTGGCCGCCGAAGCCGAAGGAGTTGGAGGCGGCGCGGCGGATGGTCATCGGGCGGGCCTGGAGCGGCACGTAATCCAGGTCGCACTGCGGGTCGGGGTGCTCGAGGTTGATCGTCGGCGGGGCCACCTGGTCTCGCAGCGCCAGCGTCGTGGCGATGAACTCGACGCCGCCCGAGGCGCCCAGCAGATGCCCGATGCTCGACTTGGTGCTCGAGATCGCCAGCCGTCGGGCATGGGCGCCGAACACGATCTTGAGGGCCTTCGTCTCGGCCACGTCGCCGAGGCCCGTGGCCGTGCCGTGCGCGTTGATGTAGTCCACCGAGTCGGCCTCGGCCTTGCCGTCCTTGAGCATCTGGAGCATGGCCGCGGCCGCGCCCCGCCCTTCCGGGTCGGGCTGCACGATGTGGCACCCGTCGCCGCTCATGCCGAAGCCGATGAGCTCGGCGTAGATGCGGGCGCCGCGGCCCTTGGCATGCTCGTATTCCTCGAGGACCACGATGCCAGCGCCTTCGGCGAGGACGAAGCCGTCGCGGTCGCGATCGAACGGCCGGCTGGCGCAGGCGGGCTCGTCGTTGCGGGTCGAGAGGGCCCGGGCGGTGCAGAAGCCCGCGAGGCCCATCGGCGTGAGGGCCGCCTCGGAGCCGCCGGTGATCATGACGTCGGCCTCGCCGATCTCGATCGTCCAGAGGGCCTGGCCGATGGCGTTGTTGGCGCTGGCGCAGGCGTTGGCCACACCGGCGTTCGGCCCCTTGATGCCGTAGTGGATGGAGATCTGGCCGGCGGCGGCGTTGATCATCAGCTTCGGCACCATGAACGGGGAGACCCGCATGGGGCCTTTCTCGATCAGGCGGGTGTGCTGCTCCTCGAACTCCTTGAGGCCGCCGATGCCGCTGCCGACGATCGCGCCGACGCGGAACGGGTCTTCCTTCGAGAAGTCCAGCCCGGCGTCTTTCACGGCCTGGATAGCCGAGGCCACGGCCATCTGGGCGAACCGGTCGAGGTGGCGGGCCACGCGCTTGTCGAGGTAGGCCTCGGGCACGAAATCCTTGATCTCGCCTGCGATCCGGGAACTGTAAGCCGAGGCGTCGAAGGACTCGACGCGGCTGATGCCGGACTCGCCGGCCAGGAGGCGCCGCCAAAAGGCTTCCACCTCCTGCCCGAGGGCGGTGATGAGACCCAGACCCGTAACCATGACGCGGCGTGTCATCGGTTACAGGTGCGCCTCCACGTAGTCGATGGCTTCGCCGACGGTCTTGATCTTCTCGGCGTCTTCTTCGGGGATGTTGATGTCGAACTCATCCTCGAAGTCCATCACCAGCTCGACGGTGTCGAGCGAGTCGGCGCCCAGGTCGTTGACGAACGAAGACTCCCGGGTGATCTGCGACTTGTCGACGCACATCTGTTCCGCCACGATTTCAATCACGCGTTCCTGGATGGTCGCCAAGGCTCTTCCTCCCTGATTCGTCCTTTCGAACGTTCTCGTTTCCCCCTGCCCCGAAACGCCCGGGATCCGATCCGAATCGACTACGGCGCCATGCCGCCGTCCACAGGCAGCACGTGGCCGGTGACGTACGCGGCCTCGTCGCTGGCAAGGAAACAGACGACCTTCGCCACCTCGGCGGCGGTGCCCATCCGCTGCATCGGGATGGCCGCCAGGGCCATTTCCTTGGCCTTGTCGGGCAGCACCTGCGTCATGTCGGTGTCGATGAAGCCCGGCGCGACGGCGTTGCAGCAGACGTTCCGGCGCGCGAGCTCGCGGGCCACCGTCCGCGTGAAGCCGACCACGCCCGCCTTCGACGCCGAGTAGTTGGCCTGGCCGGGGTTGCCGACGAGGCCCGACACGCTCGCCAGGTTGACGATGCGGCCGGCGCGCTGCCGAATCATGTAGCGCGCGGCATGCTTCGTCATCAGGAACGTGCCCTTGAGGTTGACCGCCATCACGAGGTCCCAGTCCTTCACCTCCATCCGCAGCAGCAGGTCGTCGCGGGTGATGCCGGCGTTGTTGACAAGGATGTCGATCCGCTGGAGCTTCTCGGCCACCTCTTCGATCATCTTCTCGACGGCCGCCTCGTCGGTGACGTCGACCTTGTAGGCGAGGACCTGCTTGGCGCCGGCCGCCGTGAGCTTCGCGGCGGCGGCCTTGAGCACGTCCTCCAGAACGTCCACCAGGACGACGGTGGCGCCGCCCTCGGCCAACTGGCGGGCGATCTCGAAGCCGATGCCGCGCGCCGCCCCCGTCACGATGGCCGTCTTGCCCTCAAACTTCATGCGGTTCCTCCCTTGTTCAACGCGTCGATGTCGGCAGCGGTTCCGATGGCCACCGCGTCGCGGCCGAGCTTCCGGTCGATGCGTTTCAGCAGGCCCGTCAGCACCCGGCCGGGACCGATCTCGTAGAAACGGTCGAAGCCGTCGGCCACCAGGCGCTGGATGCCGTGCTGCCAGCGCACCGCGCCGTCGACCTGGCGGGTCAAGAGGTCCGCCACGCTCTGTGCGCCACTATAATAATCGCCCGTCACGTTTGCAACCACGGGGAATTTCAGCTCTGCGACTCGCAGGCGGCGGAGCTCGGGCGCCAGCTTCTCCCGGGCGGAAGCCATCAGGGGCGAATGAAACGCCCCCGCCACTGTAAGCGGCACGGCCCGCTGGGCACCCAAGGACTCGGCGATTTCGAGCACCCGATCGCAGGCCGCCTTCACTCCACTCAGGACCACCTGACCGGGGCAGTTGTAATTGGCGGGCCAGATTGTACCGGCGGGGCGCGCCGCTTCGCAAATCTTTTCTGCCAGGGCTTCGTCGGCCCCCAGCAGAGACACCATGCCGCCGGGCCGGGCGTCGCAGGCCTCCTGCATATAGCGTCCGCGGAGGTTCGTCAGGCGGACGGCGGTGTCGAAATCCATCGCCCCTGCGGCCACGAGGGCCGTGTATTCGCCGAGGCTGAGTCCGGCCGCCGCCTCGGGCGCCAGGGCCGCGCCGGCCGGCGTCGTCCGCAGGGCCGCCAGCGCCGCCAGGCTCGTCACCAGGATGGCCGGCTGGCTGACGTCGGTGGCCGTCAGGCGGTCTTCCGGCCCCTCGAAGCAGATCGCCGACAGGCCGAAGCCGAGCGCCTGGTCCGCGCGGTCGAAGAGCGCCCCGGCCTCGGGGAAGCGCTCGGCCAGGTCTTTGCCCATGCCGACGGATTGCGCGCCCTGCCCGGGGAATAGGAATACCGTCTTGCCCATATCTGTGCCCCACCTATAGACACACTCGCGAAGAACGCCCAATGACCAGGCACCAATGACCAGTCAAGAGACAGAGAACAATGTCTAAAACGAAGGTCCGCTACCGAAACGCTTCTGGCGTGTCGCCTTTGTTCGGTCATTGCCGTTTGCCGTTTCATTGGTCATTGGCGCTTGGTCATTGGGCATTTTCTTGGGTTCATTGGTCAATCAAAGCTGTTGAGCGCCCCCCGGGCTCTCAGTGCCGAATGACGGCTCCCGCCCACGTCAGCCCTCCGCCGAACGCGATGAGGATCGCGACGTCGCCGGGGCCAAGGGCGCCCTGGCGTCGGGCCTCGTCGTGCGCGATCGCCACGCTCGCGCCGCCGGTGTTGCCGTACTTGTGGATGTTTACGAAGACCTTCTCGGGCGGGAAACCCATGCGGCCGGTGGCCGCGTCGATGATGCGCTTGTTGACCTGGTGCGGGATGACGAGGCGGACGTCGGCCGGCGTCAGGCCGCAGACCTTCAGGCACTCGTCAATCAGCTCCTCCATCTTCTCGACGGCGAAGCGGAACACCTCGCGCCCACGAATCTGCATATAATGAAGACGCTGGTCGACCGTCTCGTGCGACGGCGGCCGGCGCGACCCGCCGGCCGGCAGGAGCATCAGCGCGCCGCCCGCGCCGTCGGCGTAGGTGGCCGTGTACAGGAGGCCCGTGTTCGGCTGGTCCGAGGCCTGGATCACGGCCGCGCCGGCCCCGTCGCCGAAGAGGACGCACGTCGAACGGTCGGTGTAATCCGTGATGCTCGACAGGATCTCGGCGCTCGTCACCAGCACGGTCCGGGCCTGGCCCGACAGGATGGCCGCCCGGGCCTGGGCCAGGGAGTAGATGTGTCCGCTGCACGCGGCCGTCAGGTCGAACGCCCCGGCCCGCTTGCAGCCGAGGCGGTCCTGGATCCAGCACGCGGTCGACGGGAGCGTGTTATCGGCGGTGATGGTGGCGCAGATGACGAGGTCGACCTGGTCAGGCGTGACGCCGGCGTCGGCCAGGGCCGCGCGCGAGGCGGCGATGGCCAGGTCGCTCGTCGCCTGGTCGTGCTCGGCCAGGCGGCGCTCCTTCATGCCGGTGCGCTGGACGATCCACTCGTCGTTGGTGTTGACGATGCGGGCGAAGTCCTCGTTGGTCATCACCCGCTCGGGGACGTACATGCCGGTGCCGAGCAGTTTGGCGCTGGCCGGACGGTTCACGCGTCGGCACCTCCGGCCAGGGCCACCTCCTCGACGATCATGCGGTTGACCTGCCGGCGGGCGCACGTCGAGGCCGCCCGGAGGGCGTTGGCGATGGCCCGGGCCTTCGCGTTGCCGTGACAGATAATGACGATGCCCTCGACGCCCAGCAGCGGCGCCCCGCCGTATTCCTCGGCGTCGTGGCGGCGCTGGAGCTCGCCGAGGATGGGAACGAGCTTCCCCTTGACTTCCGGGTCGAGCGCCTTGACCTCCTGCATGATGGTCTGGAGCATGCTGCCGGCCATGGCCTCGACGCACTTCAGGACGATGTTGCCGACGAAGCCGTCGCAGACGACCACGTCGAAGCGTCCGTTGAAAATGTCGCGGCCCTCGGCGTTGCCGCAGAAGTTGACCGGGGCGCGCGAGAGGAGCTCCCGGGCCTCGCGGGCGAGCTCGTTGCCCTTCTCGCTCTCCTCGCCGATGCTGAGGATGCCCACGCGGGGCTTCTCGATGCCGATGACCTTCCGCGCGTAGACGCTCGCCATGATGCCGTACTGCAGGAGATGCACGGGGCGGCTGTCGACGTTAGCGCCCACGTCGATCAGGACCACGGGGCCGTAGAACGTCGGGAGGACCACGCTGATGCCCGGCCGGCGGACGCCCGGCAGGCGCTTCACAACCATGTGGGCGGCCGCGACGAACGCGCCGGTGTTGCCGGCGCTGATCACGGCGTCGGCCTCCTTGGCGCGCACGAGCGCCATGGCCCGCCGCATCGAGGAATCGGGCTTGCGGCGGACGGCCTCGACGGGAGGCTCGGCCATGCCCACCTGCTGCGTGGCATGGACCACGCTCAGACGATCGAGCGACGCCCGGGTCGCCTGGAGCTCCTGCCGGATGGCGGCCTCGTCGCCGACCAGGATGATCTCGTCCTGCGGGAGAAGGTCGCGGGCCGCCACGGCACCGAGCACCACCTCGCGAGGGGCGTAGTCACCGCCCATGGCGTCAATCGCCAGGCGCACCGGCTACTCCTCCTCGACCGTCACGACCGCGCGGCCGCGGTAGGTGCCGCAGTTGCCGCACACGGCGTGAGGCAGCGTCGGGTGGCCGCACTTCTTGCACACCACGGTCCGTACGGGGACCAACGCGTGGTGGGACCGGCGCTTGCGTTTGCGGGCCTTCGAGGTTCGCCTTTTCGGGACCGGCATGACGTCCTCCTTCGGATTGCCGCCGCCAAACATGCCGCAGGCGAAACCTGCGGTCGCAAAAAGGCCGAATCCTACTACCCCTTGCCCCCAGGGTCAACCAAAAAGCCCTCGTAGGCATTGCGCATCGAGCGCCCCAAGCCGCGCATCGTTTAGCCGCGGCCGGTACGGCCGCGATCAAGAGTTCGTCGCCGTACCGGCGACGGCCAGATGATGGCGATGGCTATACGCCCCCGGCGGGCTCGGCG
>Ga0315273_10000982_pt1 | contig 31394 bp, 28 predicted proteins | sample YL17G02_0_MG_FD_205753 | JGI IMG/M metagenome (GOLD analysis project Ga0315273, IMG submission 205753) | Sediment microbial communities from Yellowstone Lake, YNP, Wyoming, USA - YL17G02_0 | ecosystem: Environmental > Aquatic > Freshwater > Lake > Sediment | place: USA: Wyoming | collected... | reverse complement strand
TGGCGGTCGCCATCCAGCGGGCCTGCGCGCCGGGGGCGAAGCGCGGCCTGGGCGCGTTTCTGGCGGGCAGCGTGGCGCGGGTCTCCTGCCTGCCCGCCAAGGCGTTCAGCGGGCAGGCGTTCCATCGCGTCGCCCAGCAGGTGAGCGACCGGCAACTCGAGCAGGTGCAGATGGCGATCGCGCAGGCCGCGGTGGCGCGGTTCGGGTTGTCGGCGAACGTCCTGGCGTTCGACACGACCAACGTCGATACGCACATCGCGACGCCCACCCCGGGGCAGTTGGCGCGGCGGGGGCATGCCAAGAGCAAGCGCAGCGAGCTGCGGGTGGTCGGGCTCGGACTGCTGGCGAGCGAGATCGGCCACGTCCCGCTGCTGTATCGCACCTACGCGGGGAACGCGTCGGACCAGGGGGTGCTGGCCGCGTGCCTGCAGGGGCTCGCCGAGCTGCATGTGCCTTTGGACGCTGGAGAGGGGCGGACGACGCCCGGACAGCGGACCGTGGTGCGCGATGGCGGGTTCTGGAGTCCTCAACTCGAACTGGACCTGGATGACGCGGGCTACCACAGCCTCATTTCCCTCCCGTTGGCCCACGGCGCGGCCGAGCAGGCGCTGGCGATGGCCGCCGGCCGAGGCGCGATGAAACGGCTGGGCGGTACGCTCGGCGACGTGCGGGCGGCGCGGATGCGGACGCCGGTCGGGGCGCTGGACCGGACGCTGGTGGTCGTTGAGAGCGAGGAGTTCCTGAGGGGCCAGAAGCGGGGGATCGCGGTCGCCTTGCGGAAGGCCAAGGCGGCGCTCCGGAAGCTGGAGCGACTCGGGTCGTCCGGTCGGCTGTCCCGGAGCCAGGTGGAGCGTCGGGCGCGCACGGCCCTGGCGCGCGAATATCTGTCGCGGTTTGTGGTCTGGAAGATCAGCGGGGCGGACGAGACCCCCACGCTGACATGGCACGTGGATGCGGGGCTGCGCCGCCAGCTCGAGACGACCCGCCTGGGGCGACGGGTCCTCTGCACGGACCGGCACATCTGGAGGACGGGCCGGATTGTGTCGGCCTTCCGCGGACAGTGGCACGTTGAGGAGCTGTTTCGCCGTGCCAAGAAAGGCGGCCTCGCGCCTTGGGGGCCGTCCTACCAGCGGGCCGACCGCTCGTTGCGCCTGCACACCTTCGCCACCGTGCTCGGGCTCACGTTGGTCGCGCTGGCGCGGCTGGCGCTCAGGACGAACACCTCGACGCTGGCGATGATGGGCAGCCTCGCGGACATCCGCGCCACCCTGGTGCGGACGACCACCGGAGGGCCGGGGCGCCGGGGGACCGTGATGCTGGCGCCGGAACTCACGGCCGACCAGCGGAAGGCCGTCAAGACGTTCGACTTGGCCCGATGGTTTCCGACACTTCTTTCATGTATGACAAGCCGGGCCGCCGCGGCCTGACATCGCGGGTCCAGAGGCCGTCTTGGCCGTTCTCATGCGAAAGTAGGGCTAGCCAAGGGAGTGCAGCATTCGCGGACGTTGTCTCGACCGGCACGGCCTTCTCAACCATCCGAATGTTCCGCCGAGGGTGCGTCGATATGGCCATCCGCCACGTCCTGGCCGGATTCACGACGTAATGCTCCTTGAAGGGTATCGCCCGGTCAGGGAAGCGTTGTGCGCGGGGTTCCGGCGTGTCGTCGCCAAATGGATCGGCTACGATTGCCATGCTGACGACATTGGTCGCAAGGGACGTGAAGCCATCGGCAAAGGCCTTCCACTTGGCGCAGTCAAGAAGCGAGTAACATCCCACTGCGTCAAAGTAGGGCAAGGCGTCAATCCCCTGCCGCAAGACACCTCCGATACTGTGCGGCAGATTCAGAATATGCTTGCATCGCGCATAACAGGGGGCATACTCCAACGATCCATCGGGAGACGCTAGCGGACAACGGGAACGCCGGCAGAGCGTATGGAACCTGTGGCTAAGTCGATCATGATCGGTCGACCCTCGGAGCGTGAACGATCATCAAGAACGAACGTGCCGGTTCCGATTGGCTCTTTGCTACGGCGGGACAGAGCCGCCGTCGTGGATGTTCCATGTCACCGACGGTTGTGGGAGAGTATTCGCAATCCTCATCACTTGCAGGCCGTGCCGACGATAGCCACTTGCGGGCAGAGCCTGGTGGCCGGCGGGAAGGGGTCTCAGTTTCGCGACACAGAGAAATCCTGCTATCTTCCGCATTCCGCACGCAACTTCCTGTTCAGGGTCTCTGGAATAAGGTGCGGCTGTCACATTCGGAGAACTCTGCTGTCGGAGATCGAGCATCGCGGCAGGCGATTCGAGATGATCCCGGGGAACGCCGATGCCGACAGGATCAACCACACCGGCGCAGGATTGCTTCTCTCATCGCGGCCGGGTAGCATGGGAGCAGTCCACACACCATGGCTGACCGGGTACTTGCGGTATTCAGTGGCGAACCGCGATTCGCCACTCCCTTGCACGTGGGACGACCGAACATCGGCGACCGCGGCGCCTTCCTGTCACGGATCGGCGGCATCCTGGACAGGCATTGGCTTACAAACGAAGGCGAACTGGTCCTCGAACTCGAACGGCGTCTAGCCGAGCGCCTGTGCGTGCGGCACTGTATCGCGGTGTGCAACGGCACCGCCGGCCTGGAGATCGCCATCCGTGCTCTCGGCCTCCAGGGAGAAGTCCTGGTGCCGTCGTTCACGTTTGTCGCAACAGCGCACGCACTGCAGTGGCAGGGCGTCACACCGGTGTTCTGTGATATCCGCCCGGACACGCACACCCTTGACCCGCGCGGTCTCGAGAAGATGATCACTCCACGCACGACGGGCATCATCGGGGTCCACCTCTGGGGTCAGCCCTGCGAGATCGATGCGTTGACTGCTCTTGCCCGATCACGAAACCTGCGACTTCTGTTCGACGCTGCCCACGCGTTCGGCTGTTCCCACCAGGGGCGGATGATTGGCAATTTCGGCGACGCCGAAGTCTTCAGTTTCCACGCCACCAAGGTGTTCAACACCCTGGAAGGCGGAGCGATCGCCACCAACGACGACGACGTCGCGCGCAGGTGCCGGCTGATGCGGAATTTCGGTTTCGCCGGCTGCGACCAGGTCGACTCTGTCGGCACGAACGGGAAGATGAACGAGGCATCGGCAGCCATGGGCCTGACCAATCTCGAAAGCGTGGACAGCTTCATCGCAGCAAATCGCAGTAACTACCAGCAGTACCGGGCGGGTCTCGCGACCATCCCAGGTATCAGGCTGATGCCCCACAACGACGGCGAGCGTCGCAACTATAACAACATCGTGATCGAAGTCGATCAGTCTGAATGCGGGCTTAGTCGCGAGACATTGCACCGCGCGCTTCACGCCGAACATGTGCTCGCCCGGCGGTATTTCTGGCCTGGCTGTCATCGGATGGAGCCGTACCGGACCCTCTTCCCAAGCGTGCATCTCCTGCTGCCGGAAACCGATCGCGTCGCGAGCCGCGTGCTCAGCCTTCCGACGGGGACCGCCGTCAGCGAGACCGAAGTGCACGCCGTCTGTGCCATCATCAGACAGGCTGTCGAACACGCTGATGAGCTCAGCGCTGCGCTGGCCTGACGCCGGTCCCTGCCGCCTGCAATGAGCCAAGCTCAGACCTCCACCCTTGTGCCGGTGCCTCAGGCGACCACTGCCATGCACCCAAAGGTCAGCGTCTGCATGACGACCTACAATCATGCGCGCTTCATCGCGCAGGCACTTGACAGTGTCCTCGCGCAGCGCACCACGTTCGACTATGAGATCGTGATCGGGGAGGACTGTTCCACCGATGGGACGCGCGAGACTGTGCTCCGCTACTGGCAGCAGAATCCGTCCAGGATTCGCGTCCTGCTGGCGGGAAAGAACCTCGGCGTCGTTCGTAACACAGAACGCACGATCCAGGCCTGCCGCGGGGACTACATCGCCATGCTCGAGGGCGACGACTACTGGACGGATGTCCACAAGCTCCAGCACCAGGCGGAACTGCTGGATGCCGAGCCTGATGCGTTCATCTGCGGGGCCAGGGCTCACGTCTGGAAGGACGGCGAGCCACAGCCGTCGTGCGTCTCTCCCTCACAGGCGAGTGAAGTGCTCGCCACATACGGCGCCCGCGAACTGTTCGAGGGCAAGTGGTGGTTCAGGTCATGTACGAAGATGCTCCCCAGACCGATGATGCAGGGCGCTCCCCGTAGATTCATGCAAGACTGGGCGGGGACGCTCTGGTTGATCGCGCGAACGGACTTCGGCAAGGTCTGCTTTCTGGATCGCGTGGTCGGGGGCTATCGTGAGCACGCGGGTGGAGTCTGGTCCTCCCAGAACCGCACGCACCACGCTATCGAAGACGCCCAGACCTTGTTCAGGGTGATCCCGCTGTTCAAGGGGCAGGATCGACGATACCTCGAGGGTCTGCTTCAGTACAACGTGGCTACTCTGCTGGAGTCAGACGATGTCCTGCGATCCGTGCGGATCAGGTGTGCGGCGATTGCGGCCTTCCGCAGCCCCGGGAACCCTCAATCGTGGCGTAATCTCAAGACAAGCGTGCGCCTCGCGTTCGTGAACCGACGGCAGGAGATCGCCTGACGCACGCGAGCGTCAGGTACGACGGGGAGGCGGTGGCATGGCGACTGGATACCTGCATCCCGGCTATGCTGAGTCTCTGTCAGAATTCGGTACACCTCGTGAATTGCCCCAATCCGGGGGATGGCTGCTTGAGCGGCAGATACCGGGGTGTCCTGATCGAGACGCAATGGGTTGCTACCCGTTGTTCTGCTGTCAGGACTGGTCGCTGCTTCGAGATGACGTGGAGAGTCTCGGGGAGGATCTCGTCAGTGTGGCGCTAGTGACCGACCCTTTTGGCGCCTACGACCAGGGCTTGCTTCAGCGTTGTTTCAGGGATGTGGTGTTCCCCTTCAAGACGCACTACATAGTGGACCTCAGCCGTTCCAGGAACGCTGTGGTGTCCAGTCATCATCGCTATTATGCCAGGAAGGCACTCAAACTCGTCCAGGTGGAAGCCTGTCACGAGCCTCATCGGTTCTTCAATGACTGGTTGAGCCTGGACAACGTGTTGGTCGAGCGACATGCCATCACCGGCATCAAGGCGTTTTCCGACACTGCGTTTGCCAAACAGATGAATCTGCCGGGTTTCGTCATGCTCCGAGCGACTTACGGACACACAACCGTCGCAGCGAAGTTAGCCTTTCTACAAGGCAACGTGGTGTACGGGCACGTGATGGCGATGAGCGAACTTGGCTACAAGATTGGAGCCGCGTACGCACTCTACTGGTCGGCCATCGAGTACTTTGCCGACAAAGCCCGTTGGTACGATATCGGCGCGGTGCCGGGAACCGCAAGCAAGGGACAAGATGGATTGGATCAGTTCAAACGAGGCTGGTCCACCTGCACAAGGACTGCCTATTTTTGCGGGCGTATCCTGAACCGAGCTCGGTATGGTGACCTTGTGGCCAAGAAGGCTATCGGTAGTGCCGACTATTTCCCGGCCTATCGATTCAACGAGTACGGCTAACCGTTGTTCCCGTTCACGACCCGGCATGACAACGATGTGATTTCGGCTCGCACGCTGTGGAATGAAGATCACGTTGGCGGCCAGGAGAACAGACTATGGTGCCCACAGCTGGATTGCTCGCTGACACGCTGCGTCAAATGGCCACCGGGTTCGCGCGGACGCAGGAGTTGTACACCGCTGTGAAACTGGGGGTCGCGGATCACCTGGCCGCTGGTCCGAGACACGCCCGGGAGCTGGCTCAGGCGGTTAACGCTCATCCCCAGGCTCTCCACCGATTCCTGCGAAAACTCGTCGTGTTGAACCTGTTAGCTGAGGAAGACGATGGGGCCTTCCGACTTCTACCCTTGGGCGAACTTCTCTGCGCCAATCATCCCGAATCGGTGCGTAATCTGGTCCTCTATGTCGGCGAAGTCGGCTATCCCGCCCAGCAGGGACTCTTGTATGCCGTGCAAACGGGGCGACCCGCCTTTGACCATGTTTTCGGAATGCCGTTCTTCGATTTCTTTGAGCGCCGCCTCGATCTTAGCGCCCTCTTCGATGACCTTATGGGCCAGGGGATCAATGACCGCGCGGCCGCTGTGGTTGCGGCGTACGATTTTTCCCGGTTCGACACCATCGTTGACGTGGGTGGTGGCAACGGCACCCTGATCTCCGCTATCCTGGACGCCTACCCCCGCCTACTGGGTATCGTCTTCGACAGGCCCGGTGTTGCAGCTGAAGGCCGTCATGGCGTCATGCGCATGGGACTCGCCGATCGTTGCCAGACAGTCGCGGGAGATTTCTTCGACAACTCCATCCCGCCGGGTAGAGATATCTATCTGTTGTCATACGTGATTCACGACTGGGATGACGAGCGCGCAACGACCATCTTGCGCAACTGCCGCACGGCGATGCGGCAAGACAGCCGTCTGTTGTTGATCGAGGAAATCATGCCGAAACGCGCAGCCGATGCTCCGGCAACAGTCGGCACTGATCTGAGTATGCTCATGCTGACCGGGGGGCGGGAGCGCACCGAAGCGGAATACCGGTCCTTGCTGTTGACAACCGGCCTGCAACTCACCTCGGTCATCCCCTTCGAGCCGACTCGCGACCGCGGCGGAAGATCAAGTTGGACGATCATCGAGAGCAAACCGCTCCCCTGACCTTCCTCTGCGTGGCGACGAACTTCACGAGTTCGGTAGACGGAGGATGCAGATGCATAGAGCAGGGCCGAGGTCGCATCATCGACCATCGTCATCAGCGTCCCGCGCCAGTCCGGCCGCAACGGTAGTGTCAACGATCTTTCGCACTTTCAGTGGTGACCCCGATCTGGTCCCTACGCGATCTTGGCACGTGCCTCGTCGGCAAACAGTAGCTCCGCGGCCAGGTAGCGACGAGATCCCCAGCACGTCGCGGCCACATGCCGTAGCCGCACGGTGCAAGTTGCCCTTGACAACTCGGCCGCGGCGGACACAATCTGCCGTGTGTCCGGGCGCCGGCCCGTTCGGGGGGCGCGGGCGGCGTCAGCCCGTAGTGTCCGGACGCGGGACCGTCCATGGGAGTGCCGGCCCTGTCAGAGAACATACCTTATGTTGACCGGGCGGAGCGCACGACGCTAGTGCTGCCTATCATCAGCCGCCAAGGCATGTCGCCTGGTCGCGCCCTCCGCGGGCTGCGAACTTCCTCGGTGAGGGCGGCGCGACGCCAGAGCGGAAGGGCGGGCGAGCCTTCATGAGCCACGAGCGATGGGAAGCGGCCAAGCGCACTGCGCTCTGGGTCATTGAGCGTTCCGGGATCGACTACAGCCCAAACACGAGCTGCTTCACGCCCGGCGCTCCCTACCCGCGGTCCACAACCCCGCCCGGAGCCACGCCGGCGGTGCCTGACCTGAGCGCCATGGTCACGTCCATCTACGTCCACATCCCCTACTGCTCGCGCAAGTGCAGCTTCTGTCCCTTCTTCGCGCGCGCGGGCTGCGCGGTCCCGGACGCCTACGTGGACGGGATCGTCCGCCACCTCGAGCTGGTCGACCGGACCTGCGCCCTGCCTGCGACCTTCGAATTGAGACTCGGCGGCGGTTCGCCGAACCTCCTCTCGCCCGTCCAGCTCGGCCGAATCGTCGGGCACTTCGCGCCGAGCCGCCTCGAGCTCGTGAACATCGAGGTCCACCCCGAGTGCAGCGCGGTCCCCGGCTACGTCGCCTCCCTCGTCGAGCTCGGCGTCACGAACCTCAGCGTCGGCCTCCAGTCCAGCGCCGGCGACGTGCTCCGGGCGACCGGGCGCGGCCACGACCCGGACGCGCTCGCGCAGCTCGCGGCCCAGGTGGCGGTGACGCCCATCGCGCTGAACGTCGACATCATGTACGGCGGCCTCCGCGAGGAGACCGCCGCCAACGCCGCCCTCACATTCCGCTTCGCCTTCGAGGAGCTGCGGCCCGCCACGGTCAACGCCTACCGGGTCGGCTACCAGCGCGGCGTCCCCGAGCACGAACGCTTCATCGAGCACCCCGAGCGCTATCCGAGCACTGTCGAGGTCTTCGAGATCACGGCGCTGCTGGAGGACACGGCGGCGGCGAGCGGCTACTCGTACCTGGGCATGGGATACTACGGCCGCGAGCCCGCGCCGAAGCCCGCGCTGCCGCGCCTGGCGACCGTTGGGATCGGGGCTGGCAGCTACACCCACGTCGTCGATCTGGTGGCGGGCACGGGCCTGGTGGCGTTCGCGCCCTTCGACACGGAGCGCTACCTGCAGCTCCTGGCCCGCGGCGACCTGCCCGTGGAGCGGGCGAAGCACTTCGACCGTGACTACCTCGACCGCTGGGCGGCGTTGCTGGACTTCAAGGCGCGCCGCCCGATGCGGCACGCGCACTTCGAGGCCGGCCCGGGCGCGCGGCTGGTCGACGGGCTCGCAGCGCTCGGTCTGATCGAAGGCCGCAGCGACGGCTCTGTGATGACCGACGCGGGCATCCTGCTCGAGGATCTGCTCGCGGCCCTGCTGATGCCCCGCACGCTCTGGCAGGAGCTCTCGCGCCGGCGGCGCCAGTCCGCCTATACGCCGACCGAGTCGCGCTACGACTGGTTCTTCGATCCCGACGTGGTGCTCGCCTTCCTCGACTTCGTCGCTTCCGCTCCCAGTGTCTGACGCCGGGAGCGGCTTCATCTCGCCCTGCCGTCGAAGTTGACAGACGCACACCCGTTAGAGGAAAGAAGTATTCTTGGTACCGAGATTGCTTCCCCTGGAAGGGGTACACGTGGACGGATGTCAGCCGCAGCCGTGCGCTACGGGGATGATCGAGCGATGACCAACTCGACGGCCGGCCGGTCGCCGACCGTGTCGGTGATCATCCCCACCTTGAACGCCGAGCCTCTTCTGCCGGGCATTTTCGAGGCGATATTCCGCCAGGAACCGACGGCCCCGGTGGAAATCGTTCTGGTGGACTCGATGTCCACGGATGCGACGCGAAGCATCGCCGCGTCCGACCCGCGCGTCCGAGTGGTCCCGATCTCCGAGTTCTCGCACGGACGCGCGCGGAACCTCGGCGTAGGCGAGGCGAAGGGCGAGATCGTCGTGCTGTTGACGCAGGACGCCCTGCCCGTTGACGGAAAGTGGCTGGCCGGCCTCCTGGCACCGTTCTCCGACCCGCAGGTCGTCGCGAGCTACTCCCGGCAGGTCCCGCATGCCGACGCAAACCCGATGGAGCGGTTCTTCCTGCAGCGGCGCTTCCCGCCGGGCCCGCCGGTACGGCGGGAAAAGCGCGGCGACGCCCCGCTCATGCTCGAGGACGTGTTCTTCTCCAACGTCAGCGCCGCAATCCGGCGGGAGGTGCTGCTCAGTCACCCGTTCGACGAGGGCTTGATCATGAGTGAGGACCAGCAGTTCTCGCGCGACGTGATCGCGGCCGGCCACGCGGTGGTCTACCAGCCGGAGTCCGTCGTAATCCACTCGCACGACTACTCGCTCGCGACGTGCTTCCGCCGCTATTTCGACAGCGTCTACTCGCTGACGCTGATCTTTCCGCAGCACGGCTTAGGGAGGACCGCCGCGATGGGCGCCAGCTACCTGATGGAAGAGGTGAGGTACATGGCGCGCAATCATCCTCTGTCACTTCCCCGGCATTTCCTTTATAGTCTCGCCAAGGTAAGCGGTGTACTGGCGGCCCATTCTGCCAAGCGGCTGCCGCGCAGGGTCGTTCGGGCCATGAGCCTGCACCGGTATCACTGGGGGGACTAGCGTGGACATTCCGCAGCAGGCTCCAGCGCGGCGCGTGACAAGTGCAGAGCGTGGCGGCGCGGACCGCTTCGGCGCGATCGTCACCGACATGTGGGCACACCGCTTCGCGCTGCGCAATCTGGTCATGAAGGACTTCCGCATCCGTTACCGGAACATGTCGCTGGGAATGATCTGGTCGGTCCTGAACCCGCTCACCATGCTGGGCGTTCTCGTCGTGATCTTCACCTACGTGTACCCGCAGGAGGGTCAGGCCTATTTCCCGGTATCCGTTCTCCTGGGGCTCGTGTCGTACAATCTCTTGTCGCTTTGTATACCCGCCGCCACCGGTGCGGTGCTGGAGAACGCCGCCCTGGTGAAGAAGACCGTCTTTCCGCGGCAGCTCCTGCCGATCTCGGTGGTACTTTCCCAGACCCTACAGATTCTGGTTCAGCTCGGCCTGGTCGTGATCTTCATGGTGTTGTTCCGGGTGCCGGTCACGGTGAAGTTCCTTCTGGCCCCGTTCATCTTCGGGGTCCTGCTCCTCTTCGTCATCGGCGTCGGACTCACTTGCTCGGCCCTGAGCGTGATCTTCCGGGACGTGCGCTACATCGTCGAATCGTACTTGACCATCCTGTTCTGGCTGTCGCCGGTCTTCTACCCGCTGACGATCGTGCATCAGAAGTTTCCTAAGCTGGTCTTCGGCGTCTACGTCCTGAACCCGTTGGCGGGTTGCATCGAGGCCCTGCGGCGGGTGCTCCTGTACGACCGCTACCCGGATGGCGTCAGCTTCGCCATCGCCGTCATCGTCTCCGTCTCCACGCTGGTCATGGGGTTCGCCCTGTTCAGCAGGCTGCAGCGAAGATTCGCCGACCTCGTCTGAGTTCCATGGCGCCACTCTCCACTACGCCGGCCATCGTCCTCGAACAAGTGGGCAAGCGCTACGACCTGTTCAAGCACAAGGCGTTCCTGATGAAGGAGATCTTCAACCGTCTCCTCCAGAAACGGGTCGCCCGGGAGTTGTTCTGGGCGCTACAGAATGTTAGTGTTTCGGTCGACGTCGGAGAGTCCGTCGCCATCATCGGCAGGAACGGCGCGGGGAAATCCACCCTGCTGGGACTCGTGGCGGGCACGATCTACCCGACTCTCGGGTCGGTGAGCGTGACAGGACGCGTGAGCTCGCTCCTCGAGCTGGGCGCCGGATTCCACCCCGATCTGACCGGCAGGGAGAACATCTACCTCAACGCTTCCCTGCTCGGGCTGCGGAAGCCTGAGGTCGACGCCCGTTTCGAGAAGATCGTCGCGTTCTCCGACCTGGCGGATTTCATCGACGTTCCGCTGCGCAACTATTCCTCGGGGATGCAGGTGCGCCTCGGTTTCTCCGTCGCAGCGCACACCAATTCCGAGATCCTGCTCGTGGATGAGGTCTTCGCGGTGGGCGACCGGAGCTTTCAGCGCAAGTGCCTGGCTCTCATCGCCGAATTCAAGGCCCAGAAGAAGACGATGGTCTTCGTTGGACACGGCGTGGAAGGCCTGTGGGAGATCTGTGAACGGGCCATCTGGTTAGAACAGGGACGGGTGGTGGCCGATGGACCGTTTGTCGACGTCCTCGGCCGTTACGCTTCCGATGTCAGGTAATGTGACGCCGCCTTCCTGGCCCCTCCCTGCGTCCACCTCGGACAACGATGATCCGCGACTGCTTCACGTCGACGTTCAGGCAGGCGTTGCAGCCGACTAGGGCGACGACACGATCCGGTTCTCGCCGGGAATGCCATACCTGGACCACGTAACTTTCCCACGCGTCCTTGGTCCCTTCGAGGGTCAATTCTGGAGGGTGCCGAGAATAGCGGGACCGATCGACAATATGGTCGATCGAATCCCGCGGATGGCTCGCGCTCGGCCGGCCCCCGAACTTCCCGTAATACTGGGTCTTTAGGACTTCATACACCTCTCGGTTGAATGTCACACGCTTCGCTTCGCACATGTTCCTGACGATGTGATAGTCCTGCAGGAACCCGGCGCGGGTCCGACGTACCGGCACATGTCGAGAAGCTCTGGGGCCCTGCTCTGCCCCAATCCGTTGATGGCAAATCGGTACGAATACCGAGCATAGTCGGAGGCGCCCCTGACTTCGATCAGGTTGTCCCGCTGCAGGATCTCCAGCACGGCATCGACGACGGACGTGGGACGTTTCAGCCGTTCGGAAATGTCCGACAGTGTGAATGCCCTGAGGGAGAGAATGTGTTTGAGCGCGAGGTCGGCAAGGAAGGACGGATCCAGGCCGGTATCCTGAATCGTCATCGGAAGCGGGGGCGTCTTACGCAGGAACGCGGCGAGACGCTCGGCGGTCAGATAACCCAGGTCGATCAGGTTATAGCCTGCCCTGCCCCCCGTTGGTGCTCTGTTTCAGTAGGGCTTCTTCAAGCTGCCGTTCCGTAAGGATGTCGTCCTCGATCAGCCTTCTGTCTATCTGCTGTTCCGGGGCAGAGTTCATGTTGGCAGGAAAACCACTGGTATCGGTCGTCAGAGCAGTTCCTGTCTGTCAGTCGGACGGCATTCTTGTGGACGGTGTGCGGCGCTACTTCTGTGTGGCCGTGTCAGGGACCGTCCCAGGCACAGTCGGCGGCGTGGGTCTGGTCAGCCCGACCGGCCCGAAGTACAGGTTGGCCAGGTCTGCACGGAGGTATCGGCCGAGGACCACGTACCCGTGCGCGGCGAAGTAGTCGAGAATCTGCTGCCGCACCTGCGGGTGCGCTTCGATACACACGAGTGACGGCCTGAAACGCGCAATGTCGAAGCCCGCAAGCACCTTCGGCTCGGCCAACTCAACGTCCACCGACAAGAGATCGAAATGGGAAACGCCTGCGCGATCCAGCAGATCCGAAAGCCGGATCGTCGGCACGCTCACAGCGTTGGACGTGTAGACTGGATCCTTCACGTCCCTGCCAGCCCGTTCGGCAAAACCTTGATCTGCCGACGACACAAGCGGGTTTCCCTGCGTCACGTGGAACGTGATGTTCGCGTCGGACGTGTCGGAGACGAAGAACGAGAAGAAGCGCGTCCGGGGCCGGTAGGTGCGGTAATCAGCCGCGAACCCAACCTGGGGATCGACGGCGATACCGGACCATCCTAGCGCAGCTTCGAGATAGAACGTATTGCTGTAGTCCTTGTAGTGATTTGCACCGACATCGACGAAGGTCCCGCCGCGCCGGTCCTGGAAGTAGTCTCTGATAATCCATTCTTCCTCGTTTTCCGAGTGCCGAGCCGGCCCGTAGAGGTCCTTCAGCCTCGCCGACTCCTGTGCCGCGCTGTCGGCTGACCAGGACCGCTGCGCGTAACGGGACGACACGAGAGCTGCACCAATCACCGTGACGAGCACAGCGACCAGGGCGATCTCGGTCGCATCGAGTTGGCGCGTCCTCCACCCTTTCGACATCCTGCTGTTCTCCTCCTGTGCAGGCGCAGATTACCATGCCACTACCCCGCCCACAATCCGCCGATAAGCCGGTCCACACTCGGGCGGGGTTGACGAAATCGCGACATTCGCCGATTCGATCAGTGGCCCTGCCGCCGCCCAGCCGCTGCGAAGCCCGCGCACGTGTGTTCGGCGGGTCTGGTTCGCCCAGCCGGGACCGCCGCCTCGGCCGCCGCGATCAACCGATCGTCGCGGCACTGATGCAGAAACTGCCGCGCCGCTTCCGGCGACGGGATCTGATGCCCGATCATCTCTGGCAAGCCGGCATCCTCTCGCAGATGGGTCAAGTCATCGAGGCGCTCCCCGCCCATCGCGTGCAGGATCACCAGGCTCTCGACCATCGTCGCTTCCTCATACCCCGGGGAACCGCTTCTTCACGTGCACGTGCCTGGCGACACTCGCCGGCACCCCCAGCGCGCGATGCGTCCGCACCAGCAGCGGCACGCCGCCATACGAGGTCAGCGTGCCGGCCGTTGACTCGGGCTCCAACTCAAACAGAAACTCGGGATCGGTGGGATAGCGTATCGAGGGTCGGCGCATGCCGGATTGTACCCGAGCGGATCACCCACGGGTGCGCGGTCTTCTCCGCGCGGTCACGGGCATCATCGCCGCCGCGCGCCTGATGCCCGACGTGAGGCCCTCCGCCATGGGCTACCCGATCTCAACTGCCGCGGACGCCCCAGCCGCCGTCCAGGACTCCTCAGTGTCCGGCCGAGCGGTTAGAGCTTATCGACGGAACAGGGCCCCGCAAGGTCTCGAACGAGCCAGTTCCTGCCCCGCCATCGGACTTCATCAACACGGCCCGCAACCCGCAAAGGTGGCTGTCGAGTTCTGGCATTTCACGGACAACGGTCTGCCTGGAAGGCGACTATTGGCTACTCAGTCCGAGCGGCCAGGCCTCCGGCGTGCGAGTTTCCATCACTGCCGCGCGGTTGAATCGTCCAAAGATAGGGCAGAAAGCCCGAGACTTAGCGCAATTCCGGCTTCACGAGTGCGGTTTGCACGTGAGACGCAGCGGCCGGCCGGCTCGGGGATGCCCGTCTGGGCCATGGCCTTGTTTTTGCGTCGATTGGCGTTGCCGCGGATCGGCGTTGTAGTTCTTGTCTGTTCAACATGTCCGGGCGGACGCGGCAGGTGCAAGTTGCGAGCACGTCGCCCGGCGGTGGGACCAGGTCAACGAGGAACTATGGACGAGCCTTCGTCGTCGACTGGCCGGGACCGTGGCCAGATCCTGGTCATGGCGGCGCTCTCGATGGCCGTCCTGCTCGCGATTGCGGCCTTGTCGATTGACGCGTCGTTCATGTACGACAAGCTCAACAGGCTGCACGCCGCTGCGGACGCTGCGGCGTTGAGCGCCGCGATGGAAGTCCGCCGGAATCCCAGCGTCACACACGAACAACTTGTGACGTTCGCGACGGATCAGGTGCTGGCGCATGGTTTCAACGTGGTCCCGATCGTCAATCATCCGCCGGGGCCGGACTCCGCTCCATACGACAATGCGAAGTTTGTCGAAGTGATCGTCTCGGAGCCGACCTCGACGTTCTTCGGAACGATCCTGGGTTGGACCAGCATGACCCCCACGGCGAGCGCGGTGGCGGGATTTTCGGCCACCGCGAATTGCCTCGTCACGGACCAGGGAACCGCGATCCGGAACAACGCCCTTTTGACCCTGACCAACTGTGGAGTCTCGGTCGGCGAGCTGGGCGTCGGGGACACCGCGTCCATCGTCGCCCCGCACGTCGGTGTCCATGGCGCATGCGTTGGCTGCGACGGCATCGCCAATCTGCATCTGAACGCGTCGCCGCCATCCGACCCGATCGGGCCGCTCACGGCCCCTTCCGATCCGAACCCGACCCTGGACTGCACGTCCGCGCCGCCGACAACGTTCAACATGGCCCAGAGCATTGCCGCCGGGAAGTACTGCGGTTGGACGTTCCAGGACGGCAGCACGGTCAATCTCACGTTGGATCCGGGAATCTACTACATTGCGGGACCGATTACCTCGGGAGCGGGAGGCCAGATCACGATTGCAGGCACGGACGTGATGATCTACCTGGCGCCAACCGGGAGCATCAACATCTCGTCGGCCAACGTGACGTACGACCTGACGGGGCGAACGGCCGCTCCGTACGAGGGGATTGTCTTCTATCAGGATTCGCTGAACACGAACAAGGCCACGCTTGGGCAGAACGGCAGCGTGCCTGTGACGATCAATGGCGCGCTCTACTTTCCCGGTGCCGAGCTCGACTTGGGAAGCAACAGTCTGGGCACCTCTTCTGACTGTCTCCTGATCTATGCCACGACATTGGTGATGAATGGCAGTGGGACGTTCAATAACGGGTGCGGCAGTTTCAGCGGGTTGGCGTCTTCCGTGACGCTGGCGCGGTGAGTGTCCGATGATCGGCAAGATCCTTCGACGCCTGACGGGATCGGAATCTGGAGGCGCACTGGTCGAATTGGCCGTCGTGCTTCCGATGCTGCTGGTCATTTTCGCGGGCGTCGTGGATTTTGCCCGAGTGTTCTATACGTCCATCTCCTTGACCACCGCGGCGCGCGCGGCTGCGCAGTACGGCTCGGCCAGCCGGACGAATAGCTTCAACGTCGCGGAAATGCAGGCAATGGCGGGAGCGGCCGGTATGACCGGCGTCACGGCTGTCGCGTCGAGGACGTGTCGGTGCGCTACAGATGACGGACCGGCTGCGGACTTCTGCACCTCGCCTGAGGAGGCCAGTTGTGTCGGTCAGCACCGCGTGATCACGGTCACCGTGACGGCGTCGAAGACGTTTACGACGTTCATGGATCTCTTGCCAGGGGTCTCGGGGTCATTCCAGCTCAGTCGAAGCGCGACGATGCGCGTGGTCGAGTAGGTTATGCCCACCAGAGCCCCGCTGCTCGACGGCAGATTGACGCATCGACAAGGCCGGCGGGGACGGGCGCGCGACGACCGGGGGCAGGCGCTCGTGGAGTTCGCGTTCGCGTCGATCGTCTTCTTCATGATGCTGTTTGGGATCATCGAGTTTGGCATCGCCGTGTGGCAATACAACATGGTCGCGGACCTCGCCCAGGAGGGTGCCCGCTGGGGGGCGGTGCGGGGAGGTACCAGCACAACGACGCCGGCAGGGTCGTACGCCAACCTGCAGAGCTTCGTGGCGAGCCGTGCGCCTGGCATGACCGTCACCGTCGATCCGACGTTTCCGGAACCGTCGACGTTGGCGCCAGGTGACACCGTGACAGTCGTGGTCCGATCGACGTTCACGCCGCTGGCGGGACTGCTCCCGCAGACCGCGTTGACCCTGCAGAGCACCGCGAGGATGATCGTGGTGCGTTAGGCGGTCAGGGCCCGGGAAAGCACCTCGGGCCCGTCCACGGCGCCGGTTGGGTGTAACGGCCTTTCCTCGGCGCGAGCACGACGGACCGGGTTCCGCGGAAGATCTCGACCCACCCGTCTCGCTCGAGCAGGGTGATCACGGGCAGCCGGTGAGGCAGCCAGATGTAGTCGGCCCCCAGACGCCGCGCGTAGCCGGCGTCCGGCGCGTTCGAATAGAAGCGCTGGTGGGCAATCCGCAACGCTTCAGAATACACGGTCTCGCGCCGCCCGTCGTACGACACGCGCAGCTTCGGCGCGAGATGCCAGATGGCCAACTCGCCGTAGTCGAAATAGCTGAGCAGCCGCCCCTGTATCGGATTGCTCCGGAGAAACGTGATGGCCTCCGCTTCCGGCGCCCACGGCTCCTCCACGTCTGACCCCGGAACCGTCACGCACCCCGCCCAACGGTTCACCGCGGCACCTGTCGCCACGATCGCAACCACGCACATCGCGCCGACCAACATCAGGTCGCCTCGCGCCGGCCGCCGTGACAGAGGCAGGCGCTTCGGACCGAGCGCGGCGAAGCACGGTGCAAGCAGGATCACCGCCGTCAGGGCGAAGAAGCCCTCGAGCCGCACGACTCGGAGCGCCAGCACTCCGAGCGCCCCCGCAGGTATCAACAGCGGCACCGCGGCCCAGCCGCGCCGGCGCCACGCGACGACGAGCAGCGAGGCCGTCATCGCCCAGAAGATCAGCATCGCGGGCTTACTCGTGAGCGGTTGCCACTCCGTAATGTCCGCTCTTCCGAGCCCGACGGTTTCCCACAGGAAACTCCACAATTCCATGCCGTAGGGGGTCGCCAAGGTGCCCAGAAGCCCGAGAAGCGTGCCTCCGGCCGCCCAGATCCACGAGATCCTTCTCGCCAGGAGCGCGGAAGCACTCCACAATCCGAGCACTCCCAGCCCGACAATCCATCCCCCGTGCAGGTTCGCCCAGCACGCGAAGAGCACGGGCATCCAAAGCAACACACGCCAACGCCCGCGGCCGACGCCGTTCAGCAGCGCGAGCAGGATCGTGTACAGAAGAAAGGAAAACAGGTGCGGCCTGATAGTTGACATCAGGGGGTAGACGCCAACGATCGTGATGAGCAGCAGCCCCTCGGCGACGAGCTGAAAGACGCCGGCGCGTCTCAGGGCCCTCCAGAGGACGACAAACGCGCTCATGGCGACCACCCACTTGAGGGCAATCAGCCCGGCGCTGCCGCCGATGCCGTAGGCACCTGCCATCAGCGTTTCCGCCAGCCACTCGTGGTTGATCCACGGCCTGTCGCTCGTAAACGAGTACGGGTCCTGCCGCGGAATGGCATGTGCGGTCAGGATGTCCTGGCCAAAACGGACGTGCCCCCACAGGTCCGGATCGGCGCCCGTATCCGACACCGCGACCAGCAGCACGAGTAGAACGTGCAGGGCGACCAGCAGATCCGGAAGGTTCGCGCGCTTCATCATCGAACTCTCATCGCTCAGGCGCAAAGTAGCCCTTGCGGCTATTGATGCGTATGCCGGAAGCGCGCGTGCGGATCTCCACGCTACGCCACTTGCCGTCCCTCGTAGAGTTGGTGGAGGTGTAACCCACGATGTAACGGTGGCGCAGGTTCTCGGTCACGCGCTCGAACTGCACAGCCAGCTCGGACACGTCCTGCGGAAAGTAGGCCTGCCCTCCGGAGAACGTCGCGAGCAGGCTCAGACGCTCGGGATCGATCCTGGTGCCCAGTCCCACCGGGAACATCGTTACGTCGGCATCCTGCAGCAGGCGCAGCACGTCGTCCCACGTCTTGATGCTGCCGGGGCCGGTACCGGGATTGTCTTCGTCGCGCCCGTCGCTCAGAATCACCACGGCGCGCCTGCCCGCGCGGCCCTTGAGCATGAGCAGCGAATCGCACAGTGCATCGTATAGGGCCGTCCCGCCCTCGGCCCTGTACTCTGCCAGCGTCTGAAGCGTGTTCTGGCGGTTCGTCGTCACGGCATGCGCCACGTTGGACTTGTCGGCAAACGCAATCAGGCCAAGGCTGTCCTCGGGCCGAAGGGTCGCCACGAATGCCGCAGCGGCGGCCACCACGTTCTCGCTCGCCTTCTTCATGCTGCCGCTCGAGTCGAGCGCCAGCACCATCGACACCGGCGAGGTCGCCTCATGGAAGGTGTCGACCTTCTGCTCGACGCCATCCTCGACGACGACCAGATCGTCCCTGGTCACGTCGAGGTACCGGTTCTCCACGTCCATCGCCGTGAACTCGAGAACCGGCCGGACGGGCGGCGGAGTCGGGGCGAAGTAGCCAGTCCGCGCCTTCACCACGAGGTCCTCCGCGTACGTCCGCAGCGAGACCGCGCGCCACGTGCCGTCGCGCCGCTGGTTGGTCGGTGTGAAGGTGACCAGGTAGCGCAGCTGTGCCTCGCTGGCCAGCACGTCGTACACGTTGGGAAGCTCGCTCGGGCGGGACGGAAAGAAGGCCCGGCCGCCGGTGTCCGTGGCGATCGCTTTCAGCTCGTCATGGCCCTTCAACGAGATGCCGGCTACGCCGCCGATGCCGACCGAATAGACGGTGGCACCGCTGTGCTTCAAGGCCGCCAGGGACTCGGACAACGACGATGCGCTGTTCTCGTCGAACCCATCGGTGATCAGCACCACCACCCTCCGGCCCTCTGCGCCGTCGAAGCGGCCGGCGATCTCGATCAGGGCGTCGCGCATACTCGTGCCGCCCTGGGGATCGATCGCGGTGATCGCCTCGGCCATCGTCCGGCGGTCGTCTGTCGGGCCGGTGACCGCAAGCAGCCGGCGGCTGAACGGCGCAACCAGGACGCGGTCGTTCGGACGCAGGTACGCGGCAAGACGGCCGGCCGCGGCCCGGACGAAGTCGAAGTTGCGCGCCATGCTCTGGCTGCTGTCCACGACCAGGGCAAAGGTGGTGGGGATCGTCTCCTGCGCGACCATGTCGGGCTTCTGGCGGACGCCGTCCTCTTCGAGCATGAACGCCTGCTCGGTCAGGCCCCGGACCATTCTGCCCTGCCGGTCGTACACGCCGGCGTCGACCAGCACGCTGGTGACCTCGGCAAGCTCGGTGACTTCGTACGGCTCGAGCGTGGTGCGGTCGCGGCCGATCTCGCCGGCGGTGTCCTCGGCCTCGACGACGATTTCGCATCGCTGGAACGGATTCTCGTCAGTCCACTCGATGGCGTAGGGCGGGCCGGAGGTCACGGTTCCCAGCAGGGTCCCATTCACGGAAAAACGGACCGCGGCCACGGACCTTCGGGGTGCCGTCCGGACCTGCCCGACGATTCTGACCGTGCCGGGCTGGCCCATTCGGCCAAGCGGGGACGTGATCCTCACGGAGAGCGATGACGGCTGTGGGACGGGCTCCTGGATCAGCCCGGTGGCACCGACAACCGCTCGAACTGAGGGCAGGAGTACGACCGTCGCCAGCAGCGCCACGAGCGCCAGCGCCGGTTGGATCACTGCGTTTGCCGGCGCGTCTCGCGTGCGCGAATGCGCGCCATAACCAGCGATGGCTGGAGGATGGCGGCCCGGTCGAAGGCGGCCGAGGCGGCCGAGTAGCGGCGCAGGGAGAGGTAAACGATCCCGAGGTTGTACTGCGCGGCGGCGTCGCCGCCCGCCTCCCTGAAGATCTCCACAGCGCCTGCGAGATCGCCCTCGATGGCCCTGGTCAGCGCGAGGTTGTTGCGGGCCGGAACCAGGCCGGGCTCGATCGCGAGGGCTCGGCTGCACGCAATCGCGGCACTCTCCGCGCCTGCCTCCAGCAGCCAGGAGTAGCAGAGGTTGTTGTGAGCGTACGCCGCGCCGGCGTCGTACATCAGCGCCTGCTCGAACTGAACGCGCGCGTCGGGGCCCCTGCCCAGGACCTGGAGAATCGTACCGAGGGTGTTGTGCGCGGCAGCCGAGCGGGGCGCAGCCCACGCGGCGCGGTATGCATCACCCAGGCCCATGTGCGCGAAGCCCCAGTCGCGCCAGATCCGGGCCAGACCGTCCCACGCAGCGCCCTCGTTCGGAGCCAGACGCGCGGCCGTCGCAAAATGCTCGTAGGCCTGATCGAGGATGCCTGCGCGAACGTAGGCCTGCGCCAGACCCACCTCGCTGGCAGGCGTTCGCACGGCGGCCTGCCGCGAAATGGCCGCAGCCAGATCCTGCGACCAGGTTTCGGCCACCAGCGAGTCGCTCGTACGGGGGCGGGCGCCCCGGGAGAGCTCACGCACCTGCAGCACGTACGACGACACCGAGGCATCGCCCGCCGGCGAGCCCACTGCCGATGGCCGAGTTTGCGCACGCGGATGCACTGTGGCGCACCCGGCCAACAGCAGTGCCGGCAGACAGAGCGATAGGCGTCTCATCTCCGAAAGAGTCTCAGGAGAACCTGCGTATTACTTCCTGTCGGAATCCTCTGCGCGCAATCTGGCCCGACGCCGCATGATATAGAGAACCAGCATGACGCCTGCTGCGACCAACAAGACAATGTTCCACATCTGTGTTTGCTCCTTACTTCCAACGACTCGGGTTGTCCGCCGCCAGCCATGTTCCCCTACCTGGGAAAGTTGCGAACAATCAGCATCACCGCCGGGCCAAGCATCACGATGAACAATCCGGGGAACATGAAGAACACCAGGGGAAATACCAGCTTGACGCCCACCTGCGCGGCCGTCTCCTCGGCGATCTGCCGCCGTTTCGTTCGCATCTCATCTGCCATCGTTCGCAGTGCCTTCACAACGCTCGTACCGAAACGGTCGGTCTGGATGAGCATCGCCACCAAGGCGCGGATGTCATCCACCTTCGTCCGCTGAGCCAGGTTCTTGAACGCCTCGATACGTGGCTTCCCAGCGCGTGTTTCGGTCGTCAGCACGCGCAGTTCCTGCGAGATCGCCGGGTACGCGATGGCGAGTTCCTCGCTGGTCTTCGCGATCGACTGGTCGAGGCTGCTCCCGGCCTCCAGGCAGACGATGAGCAGGTCGAGCACGTCCGGCAGGCCGTTGCGAATCTGCCGGCGCCGCTGTGAGATCCGGCGGTCGAGGTAGAACTCAGGGACGAAATAGCCTGCGACGGCCGCTAGAGCGCCGGCAATCCAGCCGGTGCGGTCCGTGAATCCGAACCAGCCGAGGACCGCCAGTCCGAAGACCACCGGGAGCAGCAGTCGTGCCGCCGAGAAGATCACGGGAGCGGTGGCAGACCGATAGCCGCCGCTGGCGAGGCGCCGCTCGAGGGCCGACATGTCCTTGGCCGACTTCGGGAGCAGCAAGGACCACCGGGCCAGTGTCGGGTCCTTCCCCCCGGTCAAGGAGACCGCCGCCACGACGCTTTTCTTCATCGGCGCTGGCGCCAGTGCATCGACTCGACGTTGCGTCGGTGATGGCCGGGACAAGAGCGCGTGCGCCGCGAGCCCGGTCAGCAGGGCGACCGACAGGAACGCCGCACCGAGCGCCACGACGAGTTCGATGGGCGGAGAGGTCATTGCCGGTCACCCGCGCGGTGGCGCGCCTCAGTACTCAACGTTGACAATCTTCCTGATGATCAGGAAACCGACGATCTGGAGGATGATGCCTGCCACGATGATCTGTATGCCCAGGCGGTCTTCGAGCATGATGTCGAAATGGCCCGGGTTGATGAGACTGAAGATGACAGCGAAGGCCGGAGGCATCGCCGCGAGGATCCACCCCGTCAGTTTGCCGCTGGCGCTCTTGATCTGGACCTGCCGCATGATCATGAACCGGTCGGCGATGACTCTCCCTAGATTGTCGAATACCTCGGTGAGGTTGCCCCCAGACTCGCGCTGTGTCAAGACGGCCGTCACGAAGAACCTCACCGGCAGAAGCGGCACCCTTTCGCCGAAGTTCCGCAGCGCCTCATTGATCGGCATGCCGAAGTTCTGCTGGTCATGCAGCAGCTTGAACTCAGTGGCGATCGGCTCGGGGAGTTCGGCGGCGACCATACCGAGCGCGGTCGTAAAGGTGTGCCCGGCCCGCAGGGCACGCGTCATGAGGCTGAGCGCCTCGGTAAACAACTCCTCGAACCTGCGCATGCGCCGTGCCCGTCTCCTCCGGAGGTAGACGACCGGCACAGCGGTCAGGCCCGCGCCGAGGAGCAGCCCCACCCAGAGCGCGCCGAAGTACGACTGGCCGACCTTCACACCGATCAGGCCGAGGCAGGCCGAGGCCAGCACCACGACGCCGACCGTCGTCTGGACGCCCGACTGTTTGAGCAAACGCTGGAGCGGCGCCGAGATCGCTGATCGGGACACGAGCAGGCGATTGAACGCCGGCAGGCTGCTGAGCCGCTCAATACCGCGCTCGACGCTGACGTCAGGGCGCTTGCCGCCCGCGCGCGTCTGACCCATGCGCCTGCGCAGCGCTGACCCGGCCGCCTGCTCCGGACGTGCGATGAACGTCCAGTACATGCCCAGGACGATGCCGACCACGAGCACGAATGTCAGGACTGCGGTTAGCACGGCGTGTCTCCAGGGTCAGTTAATGCTCTTCATGTGCTCGAACATCTCCGCAGGCATGGGGTGCCCGGCAGTCGTGAGCCGCTCACTGATCTTCGGCCGGATGCCGGTCGCTCGGAATCGCCCGCGCACCTTTCCCTGCGTGGTGATGCCCGCGTGCTCGAACACGAAGATGTCCTGCATCGAGATGATCTCGCCCTCCATGCCGGTGAGCTCACTGATGGATGTCACCTTCCGGGTGCCATCGGCCATGCGGTTCAGGTGTATCACGAGGTCAATCGCCGAGGCAATCTGCTGCCGGATCGCCCGCTCCGGGATGTTCAGGTTGGCCATCGCCACCATCGTGTCCAGCCGGTGCAACGCGTCGCGGGCGCTGTTGGCATGAACCGTGGTCAGGCTTCCGTCGTGCCCGGTGTTCATGGCCTGCAACATGTCGAGGGCTTCTTCGCCGCGCACCTCGCCGACGATGATGCGGTCCGGTCGCATCCTCAGGGCATTGATGACCAACTGCCGCTGCTTGACGGCCCCTTTGCCCTCGATGTTGGGCGGCCGCGTCTCGAGTCGCACGACGTGACGCTGTCTCAAGGTGAGTTCCGCCGCATCTTCCACCGTGATAATCCGTTCCTTGTCCGAGATGAACCCGGACAGCACGTTGAGAAGCGTCGTCTTCCCGGAACCGGTGCCGCCGGACACGATCACGTTGGTCCGGCTGCCGACGGCGGCAGAAATGAAGTCCAGCATCGGCTGGGTCAGCGAGTCGCGATCCACCAGATCCTGCGCACCGAGCCGTTCGGTGGCAAATCGCCTGATCGACAGCAGCGGGCCATCCAGCGCCAGCGGGGGAATAATCACGTTGATCCGCGAGCCGTCAGCGAGCCGGGCATCCACCATCGGGCTCGACTCGTCGACGCGGCGGCCCACCGAGCTGACAATCCGCTCGATGATCCGCATCAAGTGCGCAGCGTCCTTGAACACGACGTCCACCGGCTCAAGCAGACCGTTGCGCTCGACGTACACCTGGTCGAAGTGGTTGACGAGGATGTCCGAGATATCCGCGTGCACCATCAGTTCTTCCAGCGGGCCCAGTCCGAACACCTCATTGAGGACGTCTTCGACGATGGACTGGCGCTCGACAAGGCTGAGCGGGACCCGGCCGCTTTCGGCATCCAACATCCCCATCAGCACGCGGCGGATCTCGGGTGCGGCCTCTTCGCGACCGACATGGTTGAGGCGCTCCAGGTTCAGGCGGTTCAGCAGCTCCTGGTGCACCCGGCTCTTCAGCTCCTGATACTGCGGATCTCGCGTATCAACGGACCCTGCAGCCGGAGGGATGAAGGTCATGTTCCGGCTCCGTCGCTGCTCATGAACGGCCCCTCAGCCGGCCGAAGATACCCCTGGTGCCCTTGTTACTTTCTGACATCTCAGCTAACTCACGCGCCAGGGCCTTGAGCGCGCGGGAGAGGTCGGTCTGATTGCTCACGACGAATGGGCACCCCGTATTGAGGGCCTCGAGGGCGACACGGTAGTTGGACGGCAGCAGGTGACGAACCTTCCAGCCGACGACGCGTTCGATGTCACCCTGGCCGATGCCCGCCTGCAGGTCGTAGCGGCTTACGGCGAGGACCACACGCTCCTTTCCATATCGCTGGTTCAGCGTCGCCGCTATTCGGCTCGCCCCGCGCACCGTCGCCAGTTCCTGGTTGGCAATCACCACAAACTTCTTCACCGCGTCCAGACCGTCGACCACGACCGGGTCGGTGTGGCACAGATCGAGCACGACGTAGCGGAAGCTGCGGCTGGCCGCGTCGATGAGGGTGCGCACACGCCCGGCGTCCACCAGGACCGCCAGCGCCCGGTTAGGAGACGCCAGGAGTTCGAGGCCGGCCTTCGTCTTGGCACACAGGCTCTTCAGAAATGCCGGGTCGAGCCGGTGCGTGTTTTCCAGCGCGTCAGCGACCGAGAAGGTCGGCTCGGCGGCAAGAAAAACGGCAGCATCGCCGTACGCCAGGTGAAAGTCGATCAGCAGCGTGCCGCCCGACCCCAAGCGCGACAGTTCCGTCGCCACGTTCACGGCCGCGGTCGTCGTGCCAACGCCACCCTTGGCCCCGAGGAACGCGAACACGTCGCCGGCTGGCCTGGCGTCGCGCGAAGCGGCAATGCGGGCGAACGCGGCGGCGAGCGCTTCTGCCGAGACAGGCTCCTGGAGGCATTCCTTGACGCCGGACCGCATCGCCTCGAGCATGATGGCTGGGTCGAGCCACAACAGCAGCAGCAGGACGGGCACGGACGGGTGCTGCCGAGTGAATGCCTCGAGGGAAACGGGCAGACGAGGCAGCGCCCGCAGGTCGAGCATGAGCATGTCTGTCGCCGGTGACGTCTGCTGGGACTTCGCAGCCAGATCCTGGTCCGACCACGCCACAACGGTGAGCTCCCTCGCCCGCAGCAGTTGCTCGATCTCCCGGCCTCCCGGCCCGACCAACGCGATTCTCCGATTCACAGGCCCTCTACTTCTCGGGGTCTTTCTTGATGACCGGCGCCGGCTTCGGCTTGTCAGCGGCCGGCAGCGCGGGCGCATCCCTCAGTCCGCCGCCGCCCTCCAGCTGGGATCCGATGCCCGGGTCCTGCAGGAATCGCTTCGGCATGATCGGCAGCGCCGGGACCTGATCAGGATCGAGCGGACGGACCAGCTGCGGAGTGATAATCACCATCAACTCCGTCTGGTCCTTCTGATCCGACTTGCTCCTGAACAGCGCCCCGATAATGGGAATGCTGCTCAGGATCGGGATGCGCTGCCCGTTCTCCTGCGCCATGTTCTGCAGCAGGCCGGCAATCGCGAAGGACTGTCCGTCGCGCAGCTCGACGTCGGTTTCCGCCCGGCGCGTGATGAGCGCGGGGATGCGGTAGCCGCCGAGCGTGACGCCCTGGTTGAAGTCGAGGGCGCTCACCTCCGGCTTCACCTTTAAACGGATCATGTCGCCCGCGATCGTGGGCGTGAAGGTCAGCCGCACGCCGAACTCCTTCCACTCCACCGACACCGCGCCGGAAACGCCCTGCACCACGGGAACGGGGAACTCCCCGCCCGCCAGGAAACTGGCCTGCTGCCCGTTGTACGCGATCAGGTTCGGTTCGGCAAGGCTCTGGAAATAGCCGCTGGTCTTGAGGGCCTTAATGACCGCGGCAATGTTGTAATTGGTGTTGAGCACGAAGAGGTTCAACACGTCGCTGAAGGTCGTCGTCGTCGGGTCGACCATTGGAGCGGTGAACTGCCCCGTCGTCATTCGCCCGACATAGTCGTTGTGGCTATTCGGACCCATGAGGAGATTGATACCCAGATCCTGAACCGCGCGCCGGTTCACCTCGGCGAACCGCACCTGCAGCATCACCTGCTGGCTGAGCAGCGGCCCCGGCAGTTGGAGCATGTTGACGACCCTGGCCTTCGAGGCAGTGGCCTGGGCGATCTCGGCGGCTTTGAGCATGACGGTCGAGCTCGAGACGCGGCCTGAGAGGAGCAGCGCGTCGTCGTTGAGCGTGGCCGTGATGTCCTCCCCGGGGAACAACGCCTGCAGTTTCTGTTGAAGCGTGCTCACAGTCTGCTCGACAACCACGTCGTACTGCGCGCGCCGTGCGACACCCCAGACAATCAGGCTTATGGTTCCAGCTGTCTTGCCGTCGATCAGCACCTCGCGGGGCTGAACGACGACCGCGTCCGCCACGGCCGGGTTGGTCACCGCAATCCTCGTGATGTCAAAGTCGGTCGCCAGGACTGTCGAGCGTCCGGCGGTCAGGATCACGCGTTCGAAGCCTGCGGCGGGCGCAGCGGATGCCGCCGGAAGCGGCACGGGTGGCGTTTGCGCCTGGACGACGCCTGGGGCGAGAAGCAGGGTCGTGAGCAGAAGGCGGGCGGTCACTTCTTCACCTCTTCGAGGGTGCGCTTTGAAGCGCGAATGGTCTCCACGGTATAGGGCGGCGGCGGTGATGGCGGGGGTGGCACCGGGACGGCAGCAGCGACCACCCTGCGGCTCCTGTAAGCCGTCTCGACCGGCGGCGGCGATGGCGCGGCCGGCGTCATCAGGGACGCGAGCCGCGCGCCGGATGTCGTCGTTGGCGCAGCGTCGAGGAGGTTCCGGAGCGCCAGGAGAATGGTCCCGGCCGACGCGGCAAGGGTCACGCGCTCGGCGTCTTCTGGCGTCACCAGCAAGGTGACGACCGTCGTGGGGATGGGCTTGGTGTCCTTGGCTTCGGGCTGATCGTAGCGCGTGCCTGCTGCAAGCACCGGAAGGTTGCCGACCACCAAGCGTGTCGTCGCCTCACCCTTGAGGTTGACGGTCACCAGAACATCCACGTGCGAGCCGGGGATGACGAAGCCGGCTACTCCAATAACTTCGTTCACCCTCACCGAAACCGCGCGCATGCCCGGTGGGATGGTCAACGCCAGACCTGCGCCCGACTCCCTCGACGCCACCTTCGCTGAGGTGATCGGCTCATTCTCGACCACGGCGGCCCGCAGGCCGAGTCCGACGACCGCGTTCGTCGTCGCGAACGTACCCGCGATCGGGAGCTTCTTGGGCCACGCTGCCAGCCTGACGTCGCCGGAGCCGACCGACGCCCCCGCGGGGAGCGGTTTCGCCGCGACGACCACGGGGTCGGTCGGTGCCTCGACCTCGCGGACCGGGACATTCTGGATCACCCGGTAGACAAAGTAACTGGCGGCGCCGGCCGTGGCCAGCGCAATGAGCAGCACCAGCAGTGTGCGGACACCCCGTTTCATTGGGCGCTCCTCCCGCCAGACAGCGGGCGCGTCGACGCCTGCGCGGGACGCGGTCTCACGTGTGATCGTTCCGACGCTTCGCAGATTACTGCATCCATATAGTCACGATCGTGCCTGTCGCCAGCGCAAGAGCGTATGGAAGCCTGGGGCCTGAACTGCTGTCCAGCGTCAGCCCCTCCACAGGGTGGATGCCCGTGACGAGCCAGGAGCGCAGAATCCTCCCCACGTTGCCCAAGGCGGTGGACGTATAGCCACGAGCGAACGAGACGACCAGCGCCATAATCCCTCCGGCGATGGCCCCGTAGAGGGCCGTACAGACCGCGCCCATTGGACCCAGCCACGCGCCTATGGCCGCCAGGAGCTTTACATCGCCCGCGCCCATTCCTCCCAAGGCGAACAACGGAAAGAACAGGACCAGCCCAACGGTCCATCCTGCGACTGCCACTAACACGCCGGACCAGCCACTCAGCACCCCGTGCAAGACGACCGCCACCGCAGCGGCTCCAATGGTGAGGGCGTTCGGAATCCGCCGGGTCCTCAGGTCATGGGCCGACGCAGCGACAACGACAGCGGCAGCGGCGACGATGGGCGCGGGAGGGGGCCAAGTCATCCGAGTGCTTTCAACTCCTGCGTACCATCCTCGTTGCTCGCCACTGGCACCACCCCACGGGCTAGAGCGAAACACGCATCGCCCCACACGTTATCGGCCGAAAGGCGAGGATTCTCCACGGGGCGTGGAACGTGCCCCCGATCGTGGCCATCGCCACGACAGGGACGAATAGATACGACAGCTGGCACGCGACTACGTGCCGCGCTCCGGACTACCGTTGCCGCACTTCAGAATCGGGGCACCAGGCTCTGCCCGCGACCGTACTCAGAGATGTCGGGCAGGTCCGCGATGGCTGTCAAGGCGGTATCCGAGGCTCACAACGTCCTCGGATGCCCCTCGAGCCTCAGCTTACGATCCCCCGCCCGAGCCGGCCGCGGCGAGCTGGCTCTGGATACTGCCGAACATGCTGTTGACATTCCTGCCAAGGATCCCCACTCCAACGGCGGCGATGAGCGCGATGAACGCGAGCAAGAACGCGTACTCGACCAAGTCCTGACCCTTGTCGTCACGGATGAAACACTGAATCATGACGGTTTCCCCCTTCTCTTCCGGCTCTTCACGCTGCGCCCCTGACCGCTTGGCGGGGCCTGCGCCTCGGCGCCAGCCTGAAGATCCGGCCAACCTACTCGTCCGACTGCCCCGGCGGGCCCGAACTGGCGAACCTGGCATTGGCCTCGATCTCTTCGCGCGGCAGATTCTCAACGGGACCGTCGTAGTCGCCACCACGGAGACGAAGGCGAACAACAGGTCTTACTCGACTAATGTTCTGGCCGCGATGATACCCCGAGATATCGACCGGGTTGGCGATAATGGTACGCCAGAGAACGGCATCCGAGGCTCACAAGGTGCCCGAATGCCCTGGTGCCTCCATTCGCAAGTACGGCCACGTACCGCTGCCCACCGAATGGGCTGTTCTGCTCACTCAGCACTAGTCCCGGAGCCCGGACGGGTTGAGTACCTTCGCTCCGGGCACGCGGGCTAAAGCCCACATACTCCATCTCCGGCGCAGCATCAACACAAGCGAGCGCCGGGCTTGAGTCCTGAGGGCACACAGACGTCCTCGCATCGGTGCATCGACCGACGTAGCCCTAGCCTACGTGCCGCCGGCCGCGTTGAGCTGGCCGTTGATACCGCTGAACAGGGTGTTGACACCCCTGCCAAGGATCCCCACTCCGACGGCGGCGATGAGGGCGATGAACGCGAGCAGGAAAGCGTACTCGACCAGGTCCTGGCCCGCATCTTCACGGACAAATCGCTCAATAAGGCTCTTCATACTTCCTCTTTCTGAGTTTATTCCTACGAACACTTGAGTTTGCCGGGGCGCATACCCCGAACTTGCACTGCGGGCCCGGTCAGAACCCGCTGTCCCAACGCCGGCGGACCCCGGCTCACAGACCTGCCACTCAGCTGGTTCTGTGTGGGCGATGAATCCTCGACGAGAGCCTGGGCGTGGCCAAGCCCCGGTCCGTGGCCGACGATCTTCGTGACGGTCACGTGCCTGGTTCGCAGGCCCACCCGTCGCGTTCGCACCAATTCCGCACGCACCTGGCATACCTCCGCGGCACCCATACGTTGCTCGCACCTGGGATAGGCGGAAGACGTCTCTGCGCCTCAGCCCGGCCAGCTCGACGGCCGGAACGCCGCTCGTTCCAGTCTGGAGCCCGCTCCCGCACTCGAAACGGCAACCGCCCCGGCCAACCTCGACAAGGCTCACGTGAACCGACCCCACAACCGTCGCCGCGCGCACGCTGCCCGCGCGGGGATGATTGCTGTGCTCAGTGCTCACGGCTCGCCCGCTCCGGCTGGGGACACGCCTCCCCAAGGGCGTTCAACGCGGCCTTTGTTAAGCAATGCGGGTGCCGTCATGCCGGCTCAGGGTTGTGCAAGATCGCGCACAGTACTGCAGGTTTCGCTGTCCAGAGCCTTGAGCGGTCTGGTCATGACCAGACAAATGTTGCTGCAAGGAGAGACTTGTCCTCACGCCAATCCGGGGTGACAGCTCTGAGGTGGTGGCCGCCCCGGGAGCCCGCGTGGTCATCTCTTCCCCGCTCCTTCCTCGAGTACCGCCTGGACGACCTTTTGACCCGCGACCAACGCTGCTCGCGCAATCTCTGCGACACCCGATCTCAGCCACTGGCCTTCGGGCCTCTGCCACTCCCAAATCGCCGCTACGAATCCGTGTGGCGTACTCTCGGGACGCCGGCGTCGCTGGCCGACGAGGCCGCGAGCGGCGGACGCGCGTCCGTGGCCCGGCGCTCGGGGGGGATCTCGCGGAGGCCCATGACGTCGCCGGGCACGATCTCGGCGCGATCGATGAAACCCGCAGCGGCTTCTATCACGGCGAACGCGCGCAGTGCGCCCGCGATCCGCCACGGCTTCACCGATCGGCACGTCTTGACGACGGTGCCGTCCTTCGACACGAAGACCAGGTCGAGCGGAAAGCGCATGAAGAACGTGTGCACGCTGCCGCACGGCGCGATGATCAGCGCGTAGTTCTCGGGCACCGAGTCCCGGCCGAGCAAGCCTCGGCGCCGCGTCTTCGAGTCGAAAGCGGGCTCAACGCGAGTGGCCACCACGGAACTGCGCTCGATGTTGAGGAGTTCGTACCGGCCCGCTCCCTTACCGACCAGCGGACCAAGAAACGTCGGCTTTCTCATGGAACGGTCCACGGCGGGTGAGTCACCCTGCCGCCTCGCGGAGGACTGTCCTCCGGCGGAACCCGATCTTTCGCCACCGCTCCATCGGGCGGCGGCACGGTCCGGAACTCTCGAAAATCCAGCACGCAGCCGTCGGTGCCGAGGAAGTTCAGGAGAGGCTTGTCGTCAGTGCCCGGCATGCCGAAGAGCCGGCCGACGGCCTGGTCGTTGCCGCGCGTGGCGGCCAGGCCCCGGCGCACGATCTGCTGACGGGCTAACCGTTCGGCCTCGTCACCGATGGACAGGACCGCGACGAGCGACGCGGCGCCCACCACGACGCATAGCGTGGAGAGCACCGTGCGAAGCGGATTGGCAC
>Ga0315273_10000981_pt1 | contig 31397 bp, 29 predicted proteins | sample YL17G02_0_MG_FD_205753 | JGI IMG/M metagenome (GOLD analysis project Ga0315273, IMG submission 205753) | Sediment microbial communities from Yellowstone Lake, YNP, Wyoming, USA - YL17G02_0 | ecosystem: Environmental > Aquatic > Freshwater > Lake > Sediment | place: USA: Wyoming | collected... | reverse complement strand
GCCGATCCGCGTCGCCCTCACCGGGGGGACCGCGTCACCGGGGCTGTTCGAGGTGATGGAGATCCTCGGGCGGGACGAGGTGGTGCGCCGCCTGAGGGGCGCCGCGGGGCGGATTGGCGCTTGACGCGTTGGCTTCCGATCGGGTACCTTGTTCGTTCCGTTGGGGAGTGGTGAAATGGTATCACACGTGGCTCTGACCCACGGTTTCCAGGTTCGAGCCCTGGCTCCCCAGCCAGTCGGTCCCATCGTCTAGTGGCCCAGGACGCCGCCCTCTCACGGCGAAAACGGGGGTTCGAACCCCCCTGGGACCGCCACAAATAACCGAGGGGAATCGCAGAGATGCGGTTCCCCTTCTTATTTCCCCGGACCGATTGGGTTAACTCCCACCGTAACTTCCAGCAAAACCGGTCTATCAACGACGATCCACAGGAGGAGTGGTCTACCTCTTATCCGGTTCGGGATGTTCCACCTTCGGTTTCCACTCCAGCGCTAACCGCTGCGCCTCGGCGATCTGGGCAGGCGTCATCTTGGAAGCGGAAATATCTCTGCTTAATTCGGCCCTCCCCCGTTTCGTTTTCTCCGATGCAGGGTATCGCGAGGTTGCAAGATGAAACCACATGTGCGCTTGGGCATAGTCCTTCGGCACGCCTAGGCCCGCGAAGTGCATCATGCCGAGGTTGTACTGGGCCTCGGCATTTCCCTGCTCTGCCGCCTTGCGATACCACTTCACCGCCTCGGCGAAGTTCTGCGGGACGCCTTGACGCTTGTCATACATGAGGCCCAGGTGGAACTGGGCAGACGCAATGCCCTGCCCTGCCGCTTTGAGAAACCACTTCGCCGCCTCGGCGTGGTCCTGCGGCACGCCTTGGCCTGCGTAGTACATCATGCCGAGGTTGTACTGGGCCTCCGCATTTCCCTGCTCTGCCGCCTTGCGATACCACTTCGCGGCTTCGGCGTAATCCTGCGGGACGCCTTGGCCCTTGTCGTACATGAGGCCAAGGTTGAACTGGGCTTCGGGCCCAAGGGGAGGAGTTTGGGCAACCCTTTCGCTTTCCGCCGGGGGCGGCAACGGTGCCATGGCTGTTGCGGGCGGAGTTGAAGGAACCGCCGGTGGCGGTTCGGGGGATGGGACGGATCCTTCCCTAGGAGGTTCCTCCACCGCAAAGGGGGCAGGGACAAACGCGGCGGTTTCCCTCCGGTATACGGATGGAGGAGTGAGTTCCTGGGTCCGCGCCTTTTCTTTCGGTGGCAACGGAAGGACTGCCGGGGAAGGAGTTTGGGCATCCCCTTCGCTCTCCGCCGGGGGCGGCGACGGTGCCATGGCTGTTGCGGGCGGAGTTGAAGGAACCGCCGGTGGCGATTCAGGGGATGGGACGGATCCTTCCCTAGATGGTTCCTCCATCGCAAAGGGGGCAGGGGCCAACGCTCTTGAGGTAACCACTTGGCGTTTTACAGCGGGGGTCTCCATCAGGGTTAACAGATATTTATAATTTGCTGCTGGTCCTCCATCCCCCATGGATGGTGAAGCAGGGATTGCGGTGGCTGGAACACCTACCTGCCGTGGTTCTGAAGGGGTCTGCATCAGGGTGGTTAACCGTTTAAGCGTTTCACCTGGTCCCCATTCAATCGGGGGAAAATTTGTCTTTTGGGACGCTGTCGCGCAACCCCACCCGGTTGTCAGGAGGAGAAGGATGGTAATTATTGCACGGTGTACGTTCTTCATAAGAAAAAAACCTGCAAATTCAATGACCCGAGCAGTTTTTGCAACTTCCGGTCCTTCACTGCTCCGTCTTTGGTTTCCACTCCAGCGCTAACCGCTGCGCCTCGGCGATCTGGGCCGGTGTCATCTTGGAAGCGGCAATATCTCTGGTTATTTCGGACCTCTCCCGTTTCGCTTTCTCCGATGCAGGGTATCGCGAGGTTGCAAGATTAAACCACATATGCGCCAGGACATAGTCCTTCGGGACGCCTTGGCCTGTGAAGTACATTATGCCGAGGTTGGTCTGGGCCTCGGCGAATCCCTGCTCCGCCGCCTTGCGATACCACTTCACCGCCTCGGCGTAGTCCTGCGGGACGCCTTGGCGCTTATCGTACATGAGGCCCAGGTTGAACTGGGCCTCGGCATTTCCCTGCTCTGCCGCCTTGCGATACAACTTCACCGCCTTGGCATTTCCCTGCTCTGCCGCTTTGCGATACCACTTCACCGCCTCGGCGTAGTCCTGCGGGACGCCTTGGCCCTTGTCGTACATGAGGCCCAGGTTGAACTGGGCTTCGGGTAATCCCTGCTCGGCCAATGGCTTGATGAGGCGATAGGCGGTCTCGAAGTCACCACGATAGTATGCTTTCGTGGCATCTTCGAATGGTTCCGCGATCGCCGGACCAGCCATGAGGAAGGAGATGATCAGGATCAAGGCGGCGGAAGGTCTTTGCATTTGCCACCTCATAGACGAGGGTTGGGATTACCCGGAGCGAGGAGAAGCAGCCAGGGGCGACCGCTGGCCCTTCAGGCATTCCGAGGCGGATCAGGGGACGACGACCACGTCCCCCCGCCGAAGCAGGATGTTCGACTCAAGGTTCTTTCCAGCGATCACGTCGTCGTAGTCGAACGGGATGATGAGGGTCTTCTTCCCTTCCCGGCGAAAGATCTTGATCCGGGACACCTTGGCGAACTGGTCTGGGCCCCCCGCGATCGCCAGCGCCTGGAGGACGTCGGTGTTCGAGGTCATGAGCGACCGGCCGGGTAGCCTTACATGCCCAAGCACGTAGATCTGGAAGCTGTTTACCTGACGGACCTCCACGGTGATGACGGCGTCCTTGACGTATAGGGACAGCTTTCCCTCGATCTCTTTCTGGAGCTGGGCAACCGTCTTCCCCGCGGCCACGACCTCCCCGACCATGGGATAGGCGACTTTCCCGTCCGGCAGGACGGTCACCAGCCGAGTCAGGGTCAGGTCCTTCCACACCTCGATGCTGAGCTGGTCCCCGGGTCCGATCCGGTAGTCCGGTTCGGCGGTCGCCTGGAACGCGGCTTCCGCTTCGGATGCCGGTGCGGACGCCTCCTTCTCCGCCGCCCGAAGCGGAAACGGTATCAGCGCCAGCAGGAACACCGCGAGGAACAGCCTCTTCTCCATTCTCATCCTTCCCTCCCTCTTACCCGAACTGCGGGGATCCGTAGTTTTATAAAACGCTTCGACCGATGCTCCGCCACAAGACGAAGACCCGCGACCGGGGTGCCGGTCTATGGTTCCCGTATTGGATGATAAATACATATTTTTTTCGAATATTGGAAAAACATTTCCACTCCTCTCCATCCATCCGGTGCCTGCCGATTGCTGTTTTTAATGAAACCGGGCAGTTACGAGGCCCGTGCAATGGTTCTTTTTCGGCACTTTTTTTGCAGTAATTCCTGTTATTCCTTTTCGACTTATTTTCGCCGGCGAACCGCATAAAAGCTTACGAATACATTTTTACCGAAGAGTCGATGAAACGGTATCTCGATCATATAAACCCGCTGACCCGGATTCGGGACGCCAAGATCTTCAATCGCGTCCATTCCTCCAGAGAGTTCGCCTCGATCCTCCACCGGGAGCGCGACCGCGCCGACCGGACGGGGCAGGAATTCTCCATGGCCGTCTTCGAGGTCAGCAACGGCAATAGGAAAACCGACGCGGCCCGGAATCTCGTGCCCATCCTCACGCACCGGATCCGCTCCACCGACTCCATCGGATGGCTCGCGGACGGCCGCATCGGGGCGGTCCTCCCGCACACCCGGCCCGAATGCGGCTGGAAGTTCGTCGCCAACGTCCGCAAGGCGTACAACGGCAGCGCTCCCCCGGAATGCTTTGTGTACGTCTATCCTTCCTCGTGGCTTCCCGGCGACGACGGGGGCCCGCCCCGGGATCCTCGCTCCCTCAGGAAAACGCCCGTGCCGGGGGAGACCGGCGATTCCGGGATGCTGTTCTCCCGCGTGGACGCCGCGGACAGCGCAAGGCCGATCGAGGAGCTGGAACCGCGTGTCCTGTTCCGGATCCCCATGGGGAAACGCGCCGGCGACATCGCGGGATCGCTTGTCGCCATCCTCCTTCTGTCGCCGCTGCTCCTGCTGGTCGCCCTGCTCATCAAGATCGTCTCGCCCGGCCCGGTCCTGTTCCGGCAGAAACGGGTCGGCTACCTCGGCAAGGTCTTCACCATGTGGAAGTTCCGAACGATGCACGTGAACGCCGACACGACCCTCCACCAAAACTACCTGCAGGAGTTGATCCGCAGCGAAAAAGAGATGACCAAGCTCGACCACGTCAGGGACCCCCGGATCATCCCCTTCGGCAATCTTCTCCGCGCAACCGCCATCGACGAGCTCCCGCAGCTGATCAACGTCCTTCTCGGCGACATGAGCCTCGTCGGGCCGCGGCCCTGCCTGCCCTACGAAGCATACGAATACCACTCCTGGCAGAGGAGGCGCTTCGACGTCATCCCGGGCCTGACCGGCCTGTGGCAGGTGAGCGGGAAGAACCGGACCACCTTCAAGGAAATGATGCGGCTGGACATCGGGTATGCGAGAAAACGGGCGTTCCTGCTCGACGTGACGATCGTCCTGAAGACCATCCCCGCGATCGTCGTCCAGGTGGCCGACCGGCCTTCCGGCGCCCGCGCACGGGCGAAGGAGCTGTCCGCCGTTACGCGGTTGGGCGCGGTGCTCTTCGCAATCCTCGTGGTGAACTCGCCCCGCAAGTAACCCCCTTCCCCCCCGGGCCGGCGCTGTCCCGCAATCCCCCGGATCCGGATTCAAGGGCGCATTTTCTCCTGGGCGCATTTTCTCCTTGAGCAGCTGGAGCAGATACGGTTCACCCCTCGATTTTCCTGGCGTCGCAGGAGCCGCGGCACGCGCCCAAGGAGGACAAGACCCGGGAAGAAAATCGGAATCCCCCCTTCGGTCTTCATCCTATAATAGATCATGACCAGGGGTACCGTTGGAACGCAGGGAAATGGTTCGTTTCCGCAGTCGAATCAGGACAGGGACCGAAAGGGCATAAGATAGAGAATGAAGATATCCGCCCTAACACCTGGAAAGACAAAGTTTCTGTCCCTCGCTTGCCTGGCCATCTCCGCAGGGCTTCTCATCGCGGGTCTATGGCCTTTTCAATTTCGGCCGGCCAACAACGTTCATTGGATCGACGGCCAGGCCGGCCTGCGGTTCGACCGGTACGGGATTGTATACGGCCAGGCTCCCCTGTTCACTCCGGGGGGGCCCCTCGACTTCGTGAAGCCTTTTACGATCCGGCTGGAATTACTCTCTCACGGAGAACCCTCCGACTACCTCCCGAAGATCCTGTCCGTGTACGACGCGCGCGGCCGCGAGCTTTTCATCCTGGGGCAGTGGAAGTCAGCACTGAATCTGAGCATCCTGGAGAGGCAAAGAGCCTATTACCTCGAGTATCAGGAAACCGAAGTCGGGAATTTCCGCAAGGGCGCAAAACAGTCCATCCTCCTCAGTTCGGGCGCAACAGGGTTGACGGTTTACGCCGAGGGGAAACCCGTATTCACCAGGCCCGGGTTTGGTTTTTCCCTTCTGTCGGGGAATCGGGATCCCGCCTGGCTCCTCCTCGGGAACTCTCCATCGGGGGAAAGTCCCTGGCGGGGGGATCTTCTCTCGCTCTCCTTCTATGCCGGCGCGCTTTCCCCGGAAGAAATCGCGACCCCCGGAATCGACCCCCTGGTGCACTACCTGTTTTCGGAGGGAAGCGGCACCGTATGCCGCGGGGGCGTCGACCCGCGCTACGATCTCTTCATCCCCCCGGTTTTCCGGGCGCCGATGAAACCTGTCCTGGCGCCGCCGTGGAAGGTCCAGGAAAATGATCTTTCCTTCTGGGTCGACGTAGCCGTAAACATTCTCGGCTTCATCCCTTTCGGCTTCACCCTGTCCGCATGGCGGCGCAAGGATGGCGGGCGGAAACGCCTGCCGGTCATGGTCCTCGTGGTCCTGGCGGGTGCGGGGATCAGCCTTCTGATCGAACTACTGCAGGTGTACCTCCCGACCCGTGACTCCTCGCTCACGGATTTCATGAACAACACCCTGGGGACATACATCGGCGCATGGCTTTTCCGGGTCTGGTTCAGGAAAGACTCGAGGAACTCGGGAGGTTGACCAGCCGGCGTTCCATGTCCAACGTGACGGACAGGTCCATCTTCGGACACGCCTGGTACATGGGAAGTTTGTGGACAGGACGGGGTTATTAGGGAAAGGAAAAAGAATCAATGGAGGAAAAATCGGATTTCACGCCCTCGTTGGTGACCGACCGGATGGAAACGTAGTAGGTCACTCCCCTGGACAGCAGGGGGGCAAGATTATTGAGATCGAAATTATTGTCCCAGGGCGGTGCGGTTGCGACGGGATCGTCCGCCGACCCGAAGGAAGCGTCCTGTTTGACGTAAATTTCGAATCCTCTCAAGTCCCCGGCGGGAACCAACGGGGTGTTATCTGCGAAAGCTTGCGGAGCCTCCCAAACCACCTTGGAAGGAGGGGTCGGGGTCGGCGTTGGGGTCGGGGTCGGCGTTGGGGTCGGAGTCGGTGCAGGGAGCGAAGAATTGGAAGACGATCCGCCGCCTCCGCATGCAGATAGAAGAGTCCAAAGAACCACCAGTGCCGCCAGGACCTGCATGTGCCGACGCATCGTCTTTTGCCCTCCGCTGGAATTACAACCTTCGATGTTCAAGAGCGCATTTTCTCCTTTGAGCAACTGGAGCAGATACTGGCCGTTCCCGTTGTTCCTCACAGGCGCGGCGAGGGCTTCGAGCCGGGCCGCATCGATGTACCCCATCCGGTACGCAACCTCCTCCACGCACGCGATCTTGAGCCCCTGCCGCTTCTCGATGGCTTCCACGAATGTGCCGGCCTCCAGGCGGGAGTCGTGGGTCTCCGTGTCCAGCCATGCGAAGCCGCGCCTGAGCAGTTCCACGCGCAGCGTCCCCTTTTAACCGGCACCCCGGGCGTGCCCCGCCGCAAGAGGGACAACGTCCTGCCGACCTTATTGCTGCATACCTTTTCCCGGAGGGACAGGGGAAACAGGTGGGAAGGGCCAACTGCCCGGATCGCCTGTTTTCAGGGCTCCCTTTCGGGAGGTTGCGGAGAGGGTAACGACTCTATCGTGAACCGCTTCAGGAACATCGACTCCCACGCGGCGGAGCCAACTTTCGCGCCAGTAGGGATAGATGGCGCGGGGGCAGAAATATCTGTGTAGGCTATGCTCCCCCGAGCAGACCACACTTTCCAGAGTCACGCATTCGTTATTCTTGAGCTCGATCATCCGACAGTTGCGGTCATCGATGAATCGTGTCACGCGTTGCCGGACACGAAAGGTCCCTCCACAGAAAGGAAACATCTCTTTGTCGAACCATAGCCCCCGATCTTTTCCGTTGGAATTGAGCGTCGCGGCGATTTCCTCTTTAGTCTTCACCTGAACCAGCTCTCCGGGTTGAAGGTCGAGACGCCCGTCACGGAGAGGCTCGGTACAAGTCCCCGGGAGATGGACCCACCAATTGGGAGGCCCGTCGAAGAGGCGGTTCCAAATCCTTCGAAGCTTGTAATGCAGTGTCTCCGCGAACGCGCGTGCGGTGATGCGAAGGAAACGTCCCAATTGAACGTTCCCGTTGGTGAACTCGCCCACATAGGGACGGGGATCCAGTACGCCGAGATGCATCGACGCCCTGTAGAGCTCGGTGGCTTGGCACCTGTATCCCTCCATGGGTCGGCCATCGAGGTCTTTGGTTTGCTTTATGCAACGTGAAATCCGTTCCATCAGGTCCTTCTTCCCGTTGTCTGCAGCTTCCGGGAACGGAGGGGGGGCACCGGGATCAATCCTGCGTAACCACGATTCCTTCCAAAAGAGGCGGCACTCTGCCTGACAACCGTCGTGTGCGGACCCATCGCAACGAGGCTGATCCTCCAGGAGCACCGTGTCGGGTATCCTTCGGCTAAGATATTTTTTGATGGTGTCGCAGACTTTGGAAGCGCACACGTCGATAACAAAGCGATTCCCGCAGTACCGGGCCATCTCGGGCATAAAGGGGAGTGCATCCGTGGCACCCTCTTCGTCGAGGGTTGCGAGAATCTCGGTCGCGCTCCTCACCTCGACCGTCTCACCACGCCTCAGGGTTTTGAGGACACCCTCCTCTCCATTTGGATGTCGTCTCATGATGACTTACCCTTCGCGTCTCGCCTGCTCGGCCAATTGCTGCAAGCGTCGTTCACGCGCTTCCATGGCCGGGGCCGGCTTCAGCCCTGCGATATCAAGGATTTGTTTCCAGCGATACACCCAGTCGTGGCGCAGGAGCGCCTCCATTGCGTTCCGGCGACTGATTTCCCGGAGTCGTTCCGGCTGTGCAGATAGACTCGAAAGCACGTCGGCTGTGTCGGAACCGTCTGTTTTGATGTCTATAACAGCATCCGGCCATCCGAACATTTCATGGAACGAGTCGCAGTCGGGAGCCTGCCCCAGCATCACCGCTCCTGCCGCCGATCCTTCGAAGTAGCGGTATCCAACCTCGATTTGGCCTTGATTCTCCTCCGGGGCATCCATCTTGGCAGGCCCAACCAGAAAATAGCGGCTTCGCTTCACCATGTTGGCAAGCATTTCCCGGTGCTGCCGATGATCCTGCACCTGGGCGTCGCTGGCTTGAAACGTATCGTAGAGATAAAAGAAATCTTTCCGGCCGGCTATGTTCCGGAGAGCCGTGTGGACCTTCTCCCATTTACGCCCTATGCTGCATAAATCAATAACACGAGCCGGTGGATCCGGATAAGGGCTGAATCGCACAACGTCAACGCCGCCCGGCAAATAGTGACACTTTCGCCCGGTGAAATCACTGACTGCACCAACGGTCTTGGAGAAGGCAAACACCACATGGTCAAATTGTTCCAGTAAACGCATCCAGTTTCCGTAGCAAGGAAGCATATTGGCCCAAAATTCTTCTATCCAACATACGCTGGTTCGACAATGATCTCTCCATCCCTTGATGGCGTTGACATGCCGCAGGTCCGTAAAATCTTGGCATACGGCGATGAACAGGTCATATTCCCTGGTGAGCCGAATCGGCCGGAGTCCCGGATTCACCAAGGCCAGTCTTTTAGTGAAATCATGCCAGACGAACCTTTTCTGGTGCTTCTCTCTTAGCCGAAACGTCCTGCCGGGGTCCAGAGAAAGCATGTCAACATCATCCACTTCCAGCAGAACGTCCTGGGCTTCATAGAGCCCGCACTGATACGCTCTGCGGGTGAAGTTCCTCGCCGTCGGGATGCAGATTCTGGGATTGCGCCGCGTGCCCGAAACCATGTCCGCGGGAAGGTCTGCAACGCTGTTGTTCCACATCGCTTGTATTTCCTTTAACGGCTCCGGATTTGTCGAAGCGCCGACTGCGTTCCCGGCATTGCCGAAGATTGTTTTGCCCCGCATTCCATATTCGTTTTTCCTTATCAGCCTAAGAACGCTTTTTAATTTCCCGCAGAAGATCCAGGTACATGTCTTTTTGTCCCATGATGTACAAGAGCAGCCATAAATACGAAACGATCAGAACAGATCCACCGACCAACAGGCTCGCATAAGGAGACCACGTCGGACCGAAATAGTATTTGAACAATAGAGTGGCCACCGCAGCAACGACACCTGACAGGAAGGGCTGTCTTAGCGACCGGAAAATATCCCGCGTGGAAATCGACGTGCCATGTTTAGCCCATGCGATCATGGGAACGATCAATAACGTCATTCCGGCAGAAGAGCCGAGGGCAACGCCCTCGGGGCCGTATCGCAGTCCGGCGACGTACCCCGTGATCAGCACGGGAGCAATGACCAACGCCATCTTCAGGCTTCGCCCCACCTGCCCTCTTGCCATGAGCAGCGGCCCAAAAGGATTAATCAGTGCAAAGGCCAGTCCGGTAGGGGTCAATAATCGGAGGATCGCGGCTGCATCTTTCCACTTCGGCCCGAGAAGAACGATGATCATTTCCTCTGCAAACACGGCACATCCAATGACGAAAGGGATGGTCAGGGCAAGGACCAAAGAGTATCCCTTCAGGAAATATTTCCGGAAGCGGTCGGGGTCGCCCTGGAGTCGCGAGAGCACCGGGAACGCTACCCAATCGTTCGCTCCGTTCAGTTGATCGATTGGCATATTGAAGAGCTGAAACGACCTCCCGTAGGTGCCGAGCGCCGCCGGCCCCCAATAGCGGCCCAGGAGGATCTTGTCGGCACTATAGGCCAGATAAATGACGAGGCTATTCAAGGTAACAGTGCCGCCAAAATTAAGCATGGAACGAATTCCAATGTTCCGGCGCGGCAATCCCGGAATCCATGGGAAGGCCACCCATACAAAAACGGCGTTGGCAACCGGTAAAACAACCTGCATGCCCACGAGAGACCAGTAGCCGAATCCCCCGACCGCCATGGCAATCCCGACGGCAACGCTGACCAACAGGGAAATCACATCGATCCCCACCAGTTCGGCATATCGCATATGGCGCCTCAGGAGTGCCTGGTGTTGCGTCGCGGCCGCATTGAAGATAAAACCGGATCCCAGCGCCACCGTTACCCAGAACAGTCTCGGCTCCCGATAGAAGGAAACAAGAACCGGCGCGAGCGATATGGACAGGCCCACAAGGATGGCGCCCACTGCCATATTGATCCAAAACAAGGTGGAAACCTGCTCGTCCGTGATGACGGGACGTTGCACCGTGATCGCGGAGAGACCGGCGTCCTTGAACATACCGATCACCCCCGTGACCGCGGTAACCATGCCCACCAGGCCAAACTCTTCCGGTACCAGGATCCGAGCCAGCAACACCAGGGAAACCGTGCGAAACAGGAATTTTACCGGTTGGGAGCAGATCGCGAGGAACCCTCCGCGAATGGTCTTCCCCTTCAGATTGTCAAGCACGATTCCGGCATCGCTGGCGCGACCCTCTATGGAATGGATGTTCATGGGGGTGTTTGCCTGATAAATCTAGGCACAGCGGTATGAATAGATCGGGCAGGGGAAACCGCGTTCCGGAGAACCCGGTTTCTCAAGCCTTACCATGGAATAAAGCAAGGGAGATTTTTCTGCAATAAAATGCTTCTGCGTATTTCGTGGGGGAAGCGCATTCCATCCCCCGGATGCGCAATGTCGAATAAAGGAGATCCTCGGTCAACCAGTGTTTGTCGCCTTGTGTCCTGAAGGTGTTCAGAATGTTGCTGACCTTGCGGTGACAAGTGGAGGTTCCCAGCGGCACGAAGAAATTCGGCGTTCCGAAATCACCGTCGTATTTTGGGACTTCATATTCCAGGATGAGATGGCTGCGGAAGGTATTCCATGTCAACTCGGAGATGGTCCGGTGGTCTTGATGAAGGTCCATCCGGTAATGGGTAAAAATCACATCCGGAGCAAATCTCTCCTTCACTCCTTCGAAATAATCCTTGATTTCTCCTCCTGTATACGGGAAGTACCCATTCCGGAATTTTTCTATTGTTACCGTTTTCCTCCTCGCGCATTCCAGAAAAATATTGGCGCTTGATCTCGCCTCCTTCTCTCTCCCTGGATCCGAGCTGAACACTACCCAATGGACTTCGGCGTCCCTGGATTCCTGCAGCATACTCAGCAACGTTCCCCCGCAACCGATTTCGATGTCGTCGCAGTGGGAGCCCAGGCATAATATCTTGATGCGCCGGTCGATATTTAATTTTATTCCCATCATCTTTTAAACACTTTACGGACAAGACCACATGACCGTATTCCTTATCCTGATGAAACCTTCAAACAATTATTGTTTTTCCATACCTCCCAGGGAGCATTGCCTTTGGAATGAATCTCATCCAAAATTTGCTTGTCCTTGAAAGTATCCATGGCCATCCAAAATCCGTTGTATTTGTAAGTTATAAGCTGCTTGCCCGCGATCAATCTCTGGAACGGTTCCTCGACCAGTTCCTCGCCCGCTTGAATATATTTGAAGATATCCTTCTTGAATACGAAAAACCCGCCGTTGATCCAGATTCCGGACTTGCTCAAGTGCGTGATTCCGTCCACTGTCAAGTCCTTTTTGAACGAAACGACATGGAAACTGTGGGTCGGCTGGACAGAAACGAAGCATCCCACCTTGTTGCATCGGTAAAAATTTTCGAGCACCTTCTCCAATGGAACGTCGGAGAGGCCATCGGAATAGTTGGCCAGAAAAATCTCTTCTCCTTCCAGATGCTTCTCAACAGCCTTCAAACGCTGTCCGATGTTCGAATGAAGCCCCGTGTCCACAAAGGTGATGCGCCAGTCGTCGATATCGCTCCCAAGGAGCTGGATGTTCTTCCCGCCCTTCGACAGCACGAAATCGTTCGAGGTGGCCTCGTTGTAATCCAGAAAATATTTCTTGACGATGTCGCTTCGGTATCCAAGGCATAAAATGAAATCCTTGTGCCCGTAATTTGCGTAATACTTCATCACATGCCACAGCAGGGGCCGATACCCGATCTCCACCATGGGCTTGGGAATCCGATCCGAGTATTCCCTCATCCTGAGTCTTAGACCCTGGCCACCGCAAAAGATCACCACCTTCATCGTATCCCCCGTTTCCTGCCGGAATCCCGTCCCCGGGCTGCCGGGCACCGATGGATGCCTCCTCGGACTCGGCGCAGTCTAGTGCTTATTCCGAATGTGTTCCTCGAGCCAGGTCTCATCCCGAAAGTGCATGTACTGCTCGGCGCGAAGCCTGTCCGCAATGCGCCCATCGGGCAGTTCGACATCATCGTAGGTGAGGACATCATCCTTTGAGACGTCCCGCTTCAACAGGCACCCTTCGACCAGCCCCTCCGGCAGGTAGCGATTCGCGCACATTTCGTCCGCATTCACCGCCTCGCCGTACGTCATGTACATTCCATACCCGTCAAGCATCTCGCCCGTTTTGAGATCACGTTTCGCGACCGCGCAGACCTCGACCACCGGCCCTCCAATTGGCGGCGCAACCCCGTCTCCAAAGAGCACCACGCGTGCAATCGCATTCGGCACTTCGAAGTGCACGAGGTGGTACGGAACCCAGAACGGGTACAGCGGCCCCTCGCCCATCTTGTACAAGTTAAGGTAGTGGCGCTGCTTCGGATCCGCGTGTTCCGCGAGGCAATACACCTTAACCCCGTGGGGTCCGACCATGTAGTCCACGATACCGCCGATTGCCCGGACCTCCTCGATATCGTATAGCTTCGGGATGTCCATGATGTTGCCGTCGTAAACCTTTCCCCGAGACATCCCGCGCAACTTCACCTTGAACCCGGTGGCGTTCGCCACGATGGACTGCTCGAAGCTGATTTTCGAGCCGTCGGCAAAAGAGGTCACCATCGCGGCGTTCTGCCCCCACCGCTCCGCCCACCCCTTCTGAGTCGCCGGGTTCCGGTAGGGATCCTGCAGCCCCTTCACATTCCCCATCACGCGCGGTATCAAGCCGAGCCCCTTCACCCAGCGGAACAGGTTCACCTCGGCGCCGGGCTCATCGCCCTCGCACGCTGAGAGGATGACGCCGTTCTTGCGGGCATGTACCTGAAGGATAGGACCGATGGTTGCGTCCACCTCGGCGTTCATCAGCACCACCGGCTTCCCGAACCTGAACGCTTCGAGAATAACCTGCGCGCCGAAATCCACGGAACCTGTCACGTCCACAACGACGTCGACCTCCGGAGAACGACAGATCATAAACGCGTCTTCGGCGACTACCGGCTTCCCCCTGCGGATCGCCTCGTCCAGGATGGTCTGCGTTCCGGCAGATACCACATCTTTGCACCCGGAGTACTCATAAACGTGGAAGGCGCGCTCCGGGCGACGGTTATAGACCGCCGACATCCGCATGCCCGGCACACTGTTCACAATCTGGTTGGCGAGCCCCTGGCCCATGAAGCCGGCACCGATCATGCCCACCCGAATAAATTTCCCCTGTTCTTCCCGGGCCCGCAGGGCCCTGTCCAAAATGATCATCGATTCCTCATTTCCAGGCCTCCCGGCAAAAAAGGCCGGACGCGGCGATTCCGGTCTTTTCCGGCGCCGACTTCAAGCCCGCATCTTCTCCTTCAACGCCGCCTCGACTTCCGCAAGAAGTTTCCAGTTCGCATCCTTCTCCGATATCTCCGTCATGGGAAGTGGCCAATGTAATCCGAGCCCGGGGTCGTCATATCGCAGGCCTCCCTCGGATCCCGGGGTGTAGAACTCGCCTACCTGGTAACTGGTCTCTGTTACATCCTCGAGGGCCTGGTATCCGTGCGCAAACCGCTCGGGTACGTATAGCGCCCGGTGATTGTCGGCGGTGAGTTCCACCGAAACATTACCGAGGTAGGTCGGACTCTCCGGGCGCAAATCCACGATGATATCGATGATCGCCCCCCGCGTGCAGTGCACCAGTTTTGTCTCCGAGGCAGGCGGGAACTGGAAATGCATCCCGCGAAGAGTCCCTTTCTTCTTGTTAAATGCCACGTTGGCCTGCACAATGATCTTCTTGAGGCCGTGGGCGGAGAATTCCTTCTGGCAGAAAGCGCGCCCGAAGAAACCGCGGTTGTCTTCCCTGCGCTCGATATCGAGAATGAAGGCGCCCTTGAGCTTCGTCTCGGTGAAGATCATCTCCACTTCCTCCATGGGGTATCCGCCCACCCGCGTTTGCCCTTTCTCGCATCGAACACTTTCCCCGTCAACTCGTTATGCTCCCGGTGTCTTCTCTCCGAGCCACCGGAGGGTATCGTCCAGGCGGTTCGATGAAAGAAGTTTCTTGATGTGGTCGATCCTCTTGTACCTTGGTCCTTCGAAGTCTTCCTGGCGAATCCCGTGTTTTTTGTACGAATGGTAGAGCTCTTCCGCGCCGGACATAGCGTCCCATTTGGGCCTGTGCCGGGGAAAGGTGGAATGGAATTTCCCGAAATCGACCCGGTAACACCTCTTGTCGGGGCCCGCATCCCTGGCGATTTCGATCCTGCATCCGGGGACGATCTTCTCGACGATCCTCGCCAGATCGAGAATCCGGTAGTTTTCCGCGTTGCTTCCGATATTGAAAGCCTGATTGTGAACCGTCTCCCGTGGCGCCTGAAGGATCGTTATAAAGGCTCGGGCGATGTCTTCGACATGGACCACAGGTCTCCAAGGCGTGCCGTCGCTCTTGAGGTAGACAATTCCCGAAGCGCAGGCCCACGCAACGAGATTGTTGATGACGAGGTCGAAGCGCATCCGGGGAGAGACGCCGTAAGCCGTCGCATTTCGTAGGAAGGTCGGACTGAATGACGCGTCCGCGAGGGCGGCGACATCCCTTTCCACCAGGACCTTGGTGGTCCCATAAGGGGTAACGGGATTGAACGGAGCCTCTTCGTTCAGGAAATTGTCTCCGGACGCGCCGTATGTGCTGCAGGAAGAGGAAAAGAGGAACCGCTTCACCCCCACCGCTTTGGCGAGTTTTGCGAGTTTCACGGATGCCTGATGATTGATATCGAAGGTCAGAAGGGGGTTGAGGTCGCTTAAGGGATCGTTGGACAATGCGGCAAGATGGATGACGGCGTCGTACCCTTCGAGATCCGAGGTTTCGACATCCCGGATGTCCTTCCTCGTGAAGGGGAAACTCGGGAAATCCGGGCCGTATGTGCACTCGGCGTAGAGGTCGCTGTCCATCCCCTGGACCTCATGGCTTTCCATCATGAGCAAAGGCATCAACACGGAGCCGATGTAGCCGTTGGATCCAGTTACCAAAATGCGCATAAGTTACTCCTTGGGAGGTTTGTAAAATAGATGTCGTATGGACACTATGAAAAGGAAGAGGATAGAATCAACGTTGTATTACAAAACAGGGAGAAGATAACAAGAATTCACGCACTATTCTACTCTAATATTGGTTGGGGGCATGGGTTTCTTTGTTGACTTACCAGTCGACAAGGGGTGTGGATAAGCAAAAGGTTTATAAGTTATTATCAACCCACTACAGGACGAAGGCATCGTGTCAGAAGCATTGGAACAATAATCCCGACCGTTAACCACGTACTTCTGCGAAGAAGTTTCAATGATTGGGCCGATAAATGATCCATTCAATCTGTTGTTCCACGCGAGAACGGGCACAGGGTGCCTGGTAACGTTACCATCCCACCCGGGTTGTTCCCTGCAAGGATATCCATCTGAACTGGCGTTGTTATCTATGGTTTGGCAGGAATTAACCGCCCCGCCACAGCCGGAATCAGATGTACAAGCTGTAGCATAAGTCCGGAGGACGCACATTTTCGGAGAGGCGTTACTGCAAAGCTGATCCATTGGTGGGTATCCCGGTGTTCTTGCACGGTAGTAGTCAATACGAAAAGCTCCGTCCTCGCTGTAATCCCCTGCAAACGTGTTGTTATACACCACCCCTATTCCGCTTCGAAGATGAAGCCCCCAGAAGGTTTCAGGGTCTGTCTTGTTAAATGTGTTTTCGTAAATCTCCCACTTCCTGCATCCCCTGAAATCCACGTTTCCGTGGTGCATCTCTATATAGCTGTTATTGACCATGTTGTATCGAAAAACGAAAGCGCCACCCTCGCAATCCGTTACCGGGATACTAGCATTCCACGTAGACCTGGTAAGCGTGCAATTCTCTATATAAATCGAGTCATCGGAACCCAATGGGGACGCCCTTTCCCATTCGTTGTTTCCGCCACTGGTTCTGTTCCCGCGGATATGTATCATGAGGCCTTCAGGTTCGATAAAGGTGCAATGGTCGATAACTCCTTTCAGATATCCAGCCCATCCTCCCAACGTTGCTTGTATCCAAATAATCCTATTCGCCGCCCAACCAGTAGAATGATCGAACGTGATATGGTCGATTCTCCATGCTTTTGAGTCCCCGCCGACATCGATTCCGCTGCCGCCATTATCCGATATTGTCATCCCGGTAATACGCCACGTTTTTCCATTGGGCACAGACACACCGATTTTTGCACCGGCGATGTTCGTTATCCCCTCCCCTGCCCCTTGAATTGTGATTCCTTTCGAGAATGACACGGGGCCATCCCAGGTGCAGGACCCGGAAGGGATGGAAACCGTGTCATCATCAGAAGCAGCATTGATGGTACTCATGACATCAGTCTTGGCACAACTTGCCGCGGTATAGGTAGCGGCATGTAATACGGTTGGTGATAATAATAGAAGGGACCCCGCATAAAATATTCTCGATGACATTAAAACCCAACCTTCTCGAACCTTTTTCATAAAACCTCCTTTGATATCAGAGTCAATCCCGTTGGACTACCGCTTCAGAGAGCTCCATATCATAAGTTGTTGGACACTTTATTGAAACAAGAAAAAATAAGAAATATAAAAGATTAAGCCCGGAAAGATACGCTTCTGTACAACTATACAAGAGAATCGTTACAAGGATGGTAAGTCGAAATACGCTAAAGTCGAATTTTTCCTCTAAATACGCATTAATATCCCTATAAGTAGCCAATATAACTGCAGTAAAAAAAACAAATCCTATGATACCAAGGTTCAAATATATGTCCAGATATCCATTGTGGGCAGAATGGGTCCTGAATGTTTCGTCGGCCAATCTAATCCTATTTAAGGTCCAAAAACTATCATACCCTGTTCCAAAGAGGAAGTCTGTGTTAAAACCTATTAAAAAATCCCACATTGGGACACGCGTGGTTAATGTGCTATCTCTTCCAAGGCTGCTGATTATTGTTTTACTTATCTCAAATATATATTCACTTATAAATATAAATACGATTCCAATAATTATGAAAATATTAATATATTTTGGGTGATTTTTCATAATTTGAAATCTTGTTCCAATTAAAATAGCAAGCCCTGTTAAAGTACACATCCATGACGTTGCGCTGTCAGAAACATACAGCAACCACAAATTCATGCTTAAATATATTGTAGGAACAAAATACTCCATAAAAGTACTATTTCCATCTTTTCTTTCCCTGATATTGATAAGACACCAAACAAAAATAATACAGAAAATCGTACATATCAGCCCAAGTTCATTTTTTTGCCCCGTAACACCGCTATACATCACGTCCCCAGATACATGGTAATGTCTTCCAGTGTGAGGATAGTATTTGATACATATTATTGATAGTGGTATTAAAGCATAGGCACATCGTCTAAGTATCGTCTTTATCGCCTCGACTGGATCGGGTTCGCTCAAGACCACCAGAGCCATCACTGGATTTCCAATTGCCTTTATAAATCTCTTCATGGCAACAAATGGAATATCAGACCAGAGAATGCTGTTTGCTGCGTAAAGGAAAAATATAGAGATAGCGACATTTTTATATATTACCTCCGAAAATATTATTTTTCTGTTAATTAATATCATTATTCCCGCAATATTGAATGCTAAAAATATTATCCTATCGAATGGGCTACCATCCATTACATTATCTGCCCCGCCTAAATCAAACCAATAAGAAACATTCCGTGATCCAATTACCATCATCCATACCAATACAATCCACAAATTAATAGACATATTGGGTGATTTTTTATGATCAATCCAAAATATAATAATTATAAAACCAATACAAAGTATAAGGGCGGTCGTGGGATTCATGTTATTTAAATATTAATAAATTTTAAACCCATTTTCCAAAGCAACTTTCAAATATTTTATACATTCGAATTTTTTGCAATTATTTCTTCGTAAATTTTTATAACCGGCAATATTATCGATCCTGATTTTGCAGAATAACGAACAACTTCTTCAAAAAAAAATTTATTACACCCGTATGGAGAGGAATCATCATCCACACCGTGAGTGGCGAAAATAAGCCATCCTTTCTCTAAAGAATTTTTATCTATTATTTCCTTCACAGAGGAAAAAGTTGGGTTTTTACGGTTATCCAGAAAATATGCGTTGAGATTATTGAGGTCGATTGTCCCTTTATTTGTTGTCTGACATCCCCCCCGTGAACAAACAAAATATTTTTCCGCTGTTCGTTTTGCATCTGGTGTAACATTACCGACCGGGTAGGCAAATGTCTTGAAATTCACATGAGGAAATAAAACACTTAAAGTGTCATTATTTTTAATTATTGACTCCTCAAAATAATCAATTTTTTTTTCCCATGCATCCGTATGGCTATATGTGTGGCAACCTAATTCATTTCCATCCAATAGAACGTTCTTAAGGATATCCAGATCCGCGATTTCTCCGCAAGGTAACTTTTTATTTAACATTCCTAAAGAAATATAATATGTTCCTCTGAAACCATATTTATTTAAGATATTTCCACCAATAGTATAAGCCGTCTTTGGAAAATCATCGAATGTGAAAGAGATGAATGGTATTGTGACATTCATATTACAAGATCGTTTTCCAAAAAGGGAAGCTTCCATCCTTCTATATTTATTCCATATTTTTTCTGGCAATTTATACATATCCATAGATTTAGGAAATTTCACGGTTCAAATTTTACCGATCAATAAATAATCTATGAATTAATTCCATTGTTATTATTTTATGTATCTCGGTAGTATAATTGCACTCGCCCTTCAAATGGCCTTCTACCATTTTTATTATAAAATCTGAATTCCAATATGATCTGTTTGCAGTACGTCTATCCAATAAAATCTCTCGCACATAACAGGATAATTCATTTTTATACCAGATTCGGAAATGATAAAATTTATGTCGCCCGAGGAACAATCGTTCCAGGTGCCATGACTGGAAAATGGAATCCAATCTCGCCAGCCATTGTGGCATGCCGTAATCGTAGGCATATTCCGCCTTGAACAATAAATCTTGAATTAATCGTTTGCTCGAAGGGAAAAAATAATTGGAATCCCCTCCGAACCCCCTGTCCGTCACCAATTCAGCCAGACTTGAATTCCCATCTCGAATAAGTCGAAGCGAAATATCGCTTCCCGTCCTGGATTCTGGCGGCGCTTGATACACCATGCCCACCAGATCGTTGTCCAAAAAAGGCGAGCGAACCGTTAACTGGGATTGCTCCACGGAGAGTCGGCCATAATGATGCCAAGGCGCCTGCTTGGCCACGACGAAAGACAATGGATGTCCTCTGCGGATTTCCGTAAATGTCGTGCTGGCTTCTTGAATGTGCTTATAAAAATCTTCATTGAAAAGCTGTTCACAGGGAGGATTTGGCTTGAAGGCGATATTGCTTCTTAACACCTCGCTGCCGTAATTGCCGGTCATGCGTATCGGGGCAATATCTCTCGCCAATTTATTGGCATATAAATCCGGCGATCCACTTACATCCATGCTCCCATCCGTGATGTACACCGTTCTCTCGGCAAGCTTCGGGAAATTTGATAAAAAATCTTTTTCCAGGCGGATAACCTTGAATGGCTGATTGCACAAAGTCGCAATTTCCCGCGCTATTTTTACGTCGGCGGAGTCACGATATACGCCTCCAAATGTATAGCATGGCAATTGAGCAGGTTTTGGATTGAGGTACGCCAAGATCATTCTGGTATCCAACCCCCCTGTCAGGGACATTCCGATTTTTTCCTGTGGACGAAAATATCGCGGAGGGATGTGTTCAAATGTATCCTTCAACCTTTTGTAATATAAATCTGTATCCAATGCCGGCTTTTCTTCCCAATTGCTTGCTTTGAAGTAACAGCCCTTGTCTGCGATACTCCCCTCACGAAATATCCACATGGATCCACATGGTAATAAAAATATTTTTTCAAACAACGTCCTATCTTCTAAAACGCAACCACAACTAAAGAACTCCCCTAAGCCCTTGTAATCCAGGTTGCCCAATTCTGGTATAACTTTAATTAACGACTTTGCTTCACTGGAAAAAATAAATACGTCCTTGCTTTCATGATAATAGATTCGTTGCATCCCATATCGATCATTGAAAAGAATGACTTTCTTGTTCAAAAGATCCAACAGGACACCACTGAATCGCCCATTCAAGTGGCTGAAAAAGTCGTCACCCTTCTCCTCATAAATATGTATTAAATAGCTTGCATTTGAAGGATCCGGTTTGTGTCCCCTGAATTTCAGGTTCTCAATGAAATCTCTGCCTGTGAAATCTTCCCCGGAAAAAAACAAGCATAAATCTTTTTTTTCATTCCATATGGGCATGCAATCCGCAAATGACCCTTTATGGCATGCCCAACCGACATAGAGACCTATATGATCGTTAACATATCTTCCCGATGTGTAAAAGGATTCATGCATCATACAATTGATCATCAAGTCGAGATCTCTTTCATTTAATCTTTTGTCTGTCGTACTGACAATGCCGGCAATGCCTGGCATTTATAATCCTTTCCGCATTTTTTCCAATGTTTATTTTTCTAATAAAACCGCAATATTTCTGTCGGGATACATATTACTAATTATTTTTTACTTGTATTTATTTTAGGATGGTTACATTTATAAAACCTATTAGAAATATATCTCAACCAAGCAGGGGTTCCCTTATTACATCAAGGAGCTGGAGTTCCGATCCAATCATTGCAAGAGGGACCTCTTTCCGTTGATCCAGAGTTATATTCAGTCTCGTGCATCATGCATAAAACCATTTTCTGAGGATCTTTCTTGCAACTTTCTCCATCAAAAATTTAACCTTCTATTAATCCCATTATTCCAGGGAAATTATGATCCCAGCCTATTCCTATACCATTATTTCTCCATAATTTTTGTATCTATAATCATAATATTTATTCCTGTATTCTTTTAATTTATTTAAGTATTCTTCGGGAATCAATCCTTTTAATCCGTGATGCAATTTGTATTTCAATATATATTCTCCGACTACGCTCATCGGAACATAATATCTTGGAATTTCTATCTTCTCAAAACCGTTCCTCTGCTTGAATTCACTCAAAGTATCTAATCCGTTTATTCCCCGTGATATTTTCCCATAAACAAAATAATGAACCTTTCTTTCGGAACATATTTGAACAGCTTTCGAAATTAAAGCATTCGGGATGGCTTTATCTCTATGACTAATTAGAGATAGAATCTGCATTGGAATAGCCGTATTTGTAGAAAATACTATTTTCATGAAACCAACTAATTCTTCATTAATATACGCTCCGACAAATTGGCTATTTTCAACAAAAGTATTATTTTCTTTTTTAACAGTATCAAACTTTTTCCCGTAATGCCAAAATTTCCTGCCTTGCCGGATTTGCGTTTCGTTATAAATTTTTGTAATTCCTTGAACTAATTCATCATTAAATTCAATTGATTTTACAATCACACCCTTTTTCTCAGATTTTCTTATCGCCCTGCGAACCATTGGATGTACTTTTTTATTAAACCAATCCTCGTATGTTGTAATAGTTATTGCGGCAGAATTATCATATTCCATATAGTAATTATATTTCGGAATGTTCTCTGATAATTCTTGTTTAAAGGTGAATACATCGACTGGAAATCGCCTTCTTTTCAACTCTTCTATGGTATATTCAGGATTATCAATATTCTGAAACCACTCTTCTTTAAGTCTGGCAACTTTAATGAACATTCCTTCTGACACAATATCTCTTTTTTCTATATTTATACCATTAACTTCGAGCAGTTTACCTTTTACACTAATGGACGTTTTATAATAATCCATGCTACACCTCTATGCATATCTGTTTTTTTAATAATGATCCCACGTAAAACAAGAGGTGATTGAATACATTTTGGCACCCGCTTTTCCGACCATATTTCACTTTTCATCACTTATTTGTTTATTCCACCACTGTAGGATCCCAGATGTCGGCTTAGCACGGAGATTATTGATGAGAAAAGGCGTTACCATGTCCTCTTTTCGACCACATCGATACCGAACGTCGCAAGGAGCTTTCCGATGTGGTCGCAGGACTTCACAAGGTATTTCATGAGCAAGTGGTGCCCTGCCAATTGCAAAAACGGCAGGGAAAAGACATACAAGATGAATGCGACGAATGATTTCGATATACCCAGAACGTTGAAAGGCTGGGACCTGGCGGATACCACTCCCCGGAGTAAGGCCCTTTTCAGGAAATACGACCGGCTCATCCGCTCCGGAGGGACGTTTTCATAGACGGGTGCCTCGTTGCACCAGACGAAGACGTGTCCCTTCCGCATCATCCGCCTGAAGAAATCCGTGTCCTCCCCCCCTGTACTGCCAAAGCGGGGATCGAACGGGAATTCTGCCCCTTCGAACATACTCATCGCGATGAGGACGTTCCCCGTCCGCATATATCGGGAGTCCCGGAGAAACTCCCCGGTCGGGAACTCTTTCCTGTCGTGCAGTCCCCCCTTGACGATCCACTCGGGCGGGTCGACTTCATACCGTGGCCTCACGGGCCCGAGAACGCCGTCGGCGTTGTGTACCTTGCATGTTGTGAACAGGTTCAAAAGCCAGTCTTCCACGGGGCATTCGTCGTCGTCGATGAATGCCAGGTAGTTCCCCCTGGCATTTTGGATCGCCCGGTTTCTTGCGAGCGCGATGTTTTGCTCCGGCTCGCTGACGTACGCAATGTCGATCGGGTTCCTCCCGCAGAACAGGGAGACGGTGCTCTTCGCCGAGTGGAACGAATCGTTGTCAACCACGACAATGGAATACGTGAAGGATCGCCCGGTCGCCTGAATCGAAAGACGGTCAAGCAAGCGCTCAAGAAGGTGCGGACGCTTATACGTGCAAACACAAACCGAGATGTGGTCCGTACCCTCGGCCATCTACTTCATTCGCGATAGCAGCAGGGCGAGTCCCTTGTACATCGTGGCCTGCCCCCAGTGGAACATCGGGGCCTTCGCCTTGATCAAGGGATATTCCCGATAATAAAAGTGGCCATCGGGGTCTTGCATGTTCTCGATCATCCACATGGCCACTTTCACACCCAATGCCTGGGCGTTGGGGACGATCTCCGAGAAATTTGCCAAAGTCTCTATCGCCTGGGCCGCGCATTGGCTGTCGACCGGGTAGGTCCTGTCGTGGTAATACTTCGGTCGTCCATTGTCCTCAAAGAAATGCTTTTTGAAAAACTCGAACCCGGTTCCAAGGTTGACATCGTATTGATGATCGCCGGCGGATTCGATGTAGCACTTCAGGCTGTCAAGGTTGTAGCCCGTATGGAAGTTGTCGATCCAGTGCTGGTTCGTCGCCTCCCCGTAATACCAAGCTCCGTTGGGTAGCTGCCGGGAGCAACTGTATTCCATTGCCTCCCGGGCCAGCAGGCGATAATCGGTGTTCCCGGTGATCTTCGCCGTCCTCGCGAGCATGGCCGCGCCCAGCATGTTCGAGTTGTGGATCGAACTTTGTCCGGTCGCCAGGTAGCTGATGCAGGTGCCCTTATCGGTCCGTTCCCGAGGGAGGGCCATGATCCACCTGCAGACACTGACCGCCACGTCGAAGTATTTCCGCTCCCCGAGGATCTCATAGGCATCCAGGAAGGCATGACCGATCAAAGCCGTCCAGACGATGATCGACTCGTGCCGTGAATACCTGCCGTTGCGGCTGGCGAAATCGAAGTGGTTCGCCCAGCTGAATTCCGTGAACTTCTGGGATTTGTTCCGTATCAGCCACTCGAGGCAGGCCACGGCCCTATCCTTATAGGAGGAGTCGCCGGTCAGCCTGTACAAGGTTAGGTACCCCGAAGCCATGTATCCTCGCCCCTTCGTGGATTCGAGCGGTTTTATGCCGAGCAAGGGGCGAAGGTTCCACGGGCTCTGCCGGACCAACTGAAGCAGTAGCCGATCCAGGAAAAGGCTTCCGAAGGTCAACGGTCTGAGAACGGAGGAAAGGCCGTCGAAGGGTTCGTAACCCTTATAGCGATGTTCCTCGACCCAATGCTCGACCTTCTGGATGCTATTCTGGAGCCGACCTTTACATTCGTCCATCAATTTGCTCCACGGTTCGATTCCTGCCGAGCAGGATGTTTTTCAGGCGTTGCATCTGCTCGACTCTGTGAAAGTGCATCAACTCCTTCGGGATGGGCCGATCCATACGGCTGATCGCCCCCCACGCGTACCCTATGAAGAGGCATAGCCCGCCGAGGACATATGGCTTCGACTTCATTTGGAAGATGGAGCGGAGAATTTCCCACACCGGATGGCCGCCGAGGTAGTAATCTTTTTTCCCATGCTTGAACCACGCCTTCAGTTTGCCATTCTCGGCTGTGCCCATGGGGCGATGGTGGAAAAAGGTCTTCTCCGTGAAGGTCCTGGCCTTCCACCCCTTCATCCTGGCGCTCGTTACAGCGGTCCAATCGATTCCGCCACCCTTGATAGGGATGTAGCCTCCGATGTCCTCAAAGCATTGCCGGCGGAATAGCTGACATGCTCCAGAGACGTGTTCGATGTTCGCGAAATTGTAGTTGTAGATTACCGAAGTGTTTTCGACGAATGGAGTACCTGCCACTCCCAACCGCGGGTTTCTCTCGAATTGACCAAGGAGGAACTCGAAATAATCCGAATCGAACGTGATGTCGGCATCAAGATTTCCTATGATGTCGTAATTCAGATCGTTTATTTTCTGATAGCCCGCGTTAAAACAATGAACTTTCGCGGCGAAATCCCTTTCCGTACGTACGGGCATCCGTACAATCTCCATCCACGAATGTTGGGCCACATATTTATTAACGATTTCATCCGTCCGATCGGTGGATCCATCGCTCACAATTACCCATTTTGTCGGACGAATCGTTTGAGATATCACAGAAACTATGTTTTTTTCAATATTTCTTTCTTCATTTTTCGCTGGAGTAATCAATACGTATGAAAGGGAATTTTTAAAAGACATGCCTGGAATTTACCGATATGACTGTATGTGATTAATTCAGCAAACCACGATAATAATAATTTATTTTTCGCTAATTTTGCAACTCATTTTTGGTTATGTATCTTGCTATTTCCTCGGCCATTACCCGATACCCGTTCTTGTTGGGATGCATATCCACCGCGCTATTCAAATAAATTTTATCCCGCTTGATCGAACGCTGCATGATTGGGAGCAGATCGATATATTCGATATTCGAATTCCGTAAATATGAAAGCATCTTTTTTTTTGCAATCCGCTCATTTTCTATTACTTTTTCATTGAATTCGCCAAGAGGAATTTCATAATTATTTTCCAGATACTCGGAAAATGATGATTCCTTCGTTGGGATAATTGCAACGACAAATCGGATATTTTGCCTTTTGCATAGCATATTCATTTCCTGAATAAGATGTAATGTTATGCGCATCCCCTCTCTTACGTTCTGGTTTTCCTGATTGAGGCCTTTCAGCACGCTTTTTGGCAGAAAAGCCTCTTGGATATTTTTCTCCTTTATCAATAACGTAGACGTATTCTTGGTTCCTGATGCGGCCTTTATCTGCATTTCCCCTTTGAACTTGTCAAACAGACCATGAACCAGGACTCTATAAATTATGCTATGCTTTGACAGCCAGTTCCTTATTTGCTTGTTCCAACTGACGTGATTTGATTGTTTTTCCCATATATCCCATAACGTGGAATTGTCATTCAAAACAATGCCTCGTAAGTATTTCCAGTGGTCAAGTCCATATGTAATTTCAAAAGCATTATCAAAATCGTCTCCGAGATAAATCCCACACAGTATAATACGAGGCTTCAGTCCAATTGCCTTGTTATTGAGTAAATAATAATACTGATTCGGTCCGTATCCGCCCAAGCCAAGATTGTATACGCTCTCCCTCGTCAAACTTCCAAGAACATGGGGCCATGACTCATTCATTTTTGCCCCATTCCCATAGGTATGCGAATCACCGAGAGCGACAATATCGGAGGACGCAGGGACTTTCCGGTTTCTGAATCCCCATTCGTCATGACCACCGGATTCTGGAGGAATCGCGATCCCCATGATGTTGTCTCGAACCATTGTCGGAGACAGATAATCAACCGGATCCAGAAATATCCTGGAACCCAGTTCGCACAACAACAATCCGACCAGTAAAGAAATGAAAAATATAAATATATTTTCAATATATTTCAATGTGAAAACCGTTTAATCCAATACAAATTCGTTTTTCCAGTCTGTTTTTTCCGAATAGACAGGCTGTTGATTTTTATCAAAAACATGGTTTTCCATCACCAGGTAGTCCATTTCTGTGCGCATGAAACATCTGTATGCATCCTCGGGAGTGCATACAATGGGTTCGCCGCGAACGTTGAAACTTGTGTTCACGACGAGGCCGAACCCCGTTTTTTCCTTGAACGCACGGATCAGTTTCCAGAACCGTTCATTCGTTTTTTTATCTACGCTTTGAATTCTTGCGGAGTAGTCGATGTGGGTGATCGCCGGCACATCAGACCGCAGATGGTAAAGACGTTCGTACATCCTCATCCGATCGTAGTTTTCCGGAAGGGTGTTTCGGCGCTCTTCCCGTACCGGTGCAACCAGGAGCATGTAGGGCGACGGACGATCCAGTTCGAAATACTCCCCGATATCCTCTTCCATAACCGCCGGTGCGAATGGACGGAATCCCTCCCGAAATTTGATCTTGAGGTTCAGTTTCTTCTGCATTTCCGGCGAGCAGGGGTTGCAGAGAATGCTCCGGTTGCCCAAAGCTCTCGGGCCGTATTCCATTCGTCCCTGAAACCATCCCACAACCATGTTCTGCTCGATCAGGCCCGCAGCGACCTCGCAAAGTTCATCGAAATCCGCATAGTGAACATAGTATGCCCCGTATCTCTTCGCCAGACGCCGGATCTCTTCGGGACCATATTCGGGTCCAAGATAGGCCCCCTTCATCGCATCCCGGTCTGGAACCGCCTTTCTTTCCTTGCCTTGACCAATATGCCAGGCCGCATAGGCCGCACCCAATGCCCCTCCCGCGTCTCCGGCCGCGGGCTGAATCCAGAGGTCTTCAAACAGCCCGGAGCGCAACAGCTTGCCGTTCGCAACGCAGTTCAGCGCGACTCCCCCGGCCATGACAAGAAACCGGCTACCGGTCAATTTGCGGGTTGTCTCCGCCAGCTTCAGAACGACATCCTCGGTAACCTCCTGAACCGCAAGGGCCATATCCATGTATGTCTGTTTCAGCTCTTTTTCCGGCTCCCTTCGGGAAATTCCGAACAGACGTTCCCATTTCTCATCCCGGCACATGGTCAGTCCTGTTGCGAAATCAAAATATTCCATGTTCAGGAGAATCGACCCATCCTTGCGGATATCTACCAACTCCTCAGTTATATTCCGTTTAAACATTTTTGTCTGTTCAGAACCCTGGTGTCCGTATGGGGCAAGGCCCATGAGCTTATACTCGCCGCTGTTCACCTTGAAACCGCAGTAATAAGTAAAAGCGGAATACAGAAGCCCTAACGAGTGAGGAAATTGAAGCTCCCGCAGTATCGAGATCTCTTTTCCTTTCCCCAGGCCAATGGTGGTCGTGGCCCACTCCCCTACGCCATCGAGTGTCAGAATGGCCGCCTCTTCATACGGGGAAGGATAATAGGCACTGGCGGCATGGGAAAGGTGATGTTCGGGGAACAGGATCGGTACATCTCCATCTCCGAAGACGGACAATTCTTTCTGGATCATTTTTCGCATGAAAAGTTTTTCCTTGATCCAGACCGGCATTGCGGAAAGAAAACTTTTGAGTCCCTTGGGCGCAAATCCATGGTAGGTTTCCAACAGTCTCTCGAATTTCAGGTAAGGCTTGTCATAGAATGCAACGGCATCCAGATCGCATAATTGGATCCCGCCTTCCGACAGGGCATACCTTATTGCATTACTTGGAAACTCACGGGTATGCTTTTGACGGGTAAATCTCTCCTCGTGTGCCGCTGCGACAATATCTCCCTTTACTAACAGAACGGCCGCGCTGTCATGATAATAGGCAGATATCCCTAATATCGCACCCGACATCATTCACCTCGCTAAAATAATGCGTAAATAAAAGGAGCGATCGCGGAACCGCTCGTTAAAACGATCAGTACTCCAAACAGCATCAACACCATGACAATCGGCAACAGCCAGAACTTTTTTCTTACTTTGAAAAATCCCCATAAGTCTTGTAAAAAATCCATTTAGATCTCCTTTTTCAATAAGGATTTACAAGGTCGTCAGAAATATATCGGTGATCTCTGATTTTCAAAACGGATTCATCTCCCGTTTTCCATTTCTTTATCTGCATCGAATCCCGCTTCATGAGTTTCCTGATGAATCCAACCGGAATAACCAGCACCAGAAAAATAACACTTAAGAGTACCTTGGACATCACTGTCCCCAGGAGGTACGAGAATCCGATCCACAATTTGGCTACATGCTTGTATGCCATCGGCCACGTCATTGTAACGATCAATAACATGATGCCCATCCCGACAAAATGCCGGTTCGAACCGAAGTAGGCAATCAGCAAGCAGACAAGGACCATCGCCATGCCGGTGTCCTTCGCCTGCTCCGGGGGAATGGTTTTTGGGAAGAATGTTCGAATGTTTTTCGGGTAATTACCCATCATGGCTCGCTCTCTTCTCCTGGATTTCAGTACGCTTTCTCTTTATTCCCATCAAGTCCGTTCGGCGAAAAATTTGACAATTTTTTCGGAAACATACCGAACATGTTTCTCTTCCAATTCCGGGAAAATCGGCAAGGAAAGTATTTCTTTCGACGCTCGTTTTGCTTCCGAAAAATCGGTCTGCTCGTTTTCCATATACCTGTAGGCCTTCAATTCCGGTAGAGAAATCGGATAATGAATTCCGGTCTGGATCCCGTTCGAATTCAGGTGCTCCTGTAATGATTCGCGGATTTCCTTTCCAACCCTGACTACATACAAGTGATACACGCTTTTCACTCCTTCAATGTCCCTTGGGGTCACTATTTCCTCAATCCGGGTCAGATTTTCGTTGTACAGGTTGGCGATCTTTCGCCTGCGCTCTGTCCAATCAGGAAGTCGGGACAGCTTTACTTTGAGAATCGCAGCCTGGAGGCCATCGAGCCTGCTGTTGACCCCCTCGAACTCGTGGTCGTATTTCGCAACCCTTCCATGGTTGGCCAGCATGCGAATTTTCAAGGCAAGGTGCTGGTCATCGGTTACAACGGCCCCCGCGTCGCCGTACGCGCCCAGGTTTTTCCCTGGATAAAAACTAAAACATGCTGCGTCTCCGAGCGTGCCAACCGTCCTTTCCCTATATACGGCTCCATGGGCCTGTGCCGCGTCCTCGATGACCTTGAGGCCATTCTTTCGGGCCACTTCCAGGATCGGGTCCATATCCGCCGGTTGGCCGAAGAGGTGGACAGGGATGATCGCCTTTGTGCTTTTCGTGATCTTCGCCTCGATCTTATTCGTGTCGATGTTGTAAGTGTCGGGACGGATATCCACGAAAACGACCTTGGCACCGGACATCGTGATCGCTTCCGATGTGGCGATGAAGCTGTTCGCCGCCGTGATGACCTCGTCCCCGCTGCCGATCCCCATGGCCTTCAACGCCAGGAAGATGGCATCCGTCCCGTTACCCACGCCGATGCAGTGCTTCGCGCCGCAGAACGCCGCGAAGGCAGACTCGAAGGCCCTGACGAAAGGGCCGCCCACGAACGCGGAGGCGGAGATGACGTCGGCAATCGCCTTGTCGATTTCCCCCTTGATGCTTTCGTATTGCGCTCTCAGGTCGGCTAAAGGGATTTCCAAGGCGGGCCCTCTAATACGGGAGCGTAGTGATCATCTTGATGAAACGCGCCGGGTTCCCCGCGACGACGGCGTTGTCCGGCACGTCTTTGACAACCACCGATCCCGCCCCGACCAGGGAGTTCGCTCCGATCACGATTCCAGGCAGGATCGTGGAGTTGGCCCCGATCTTCGCGCCCTTTCTGACGATCGGGCCGGCAAGCGTTTCCTTCACGCCGGGAGAAAGCGGATACTTGGCGTTGGTCAATACGACGTTCGGTCCCAGCCAGGCGTCGTCCTCGATGACGGTGAACTCGGGTACGAAGACCTGGCTGTGCATCCGAACCCCGTTCCCGATCCGGATGTGATGCTCTACGACGGACAGGGTGCCGATGCTGACGTTGTTTCCGATCTCGTTCGACTCCCGGATGTTGACCTTGTTCCCGGTCTGGAAGTTCTCCCCGATCCGGTTCCCCGCGTAGATCACCGTGTGGGACCGCAGGATGGCCCTTCTCCCGATCGTCGTCTCGAGCTCCCCGGGCTTTTTCCCCCGCGGCGGCGCTCCGATGATGCAGTAGTCCTCGACGACCGAGCCGTCGCCGATCACGACTCCGGCGAAGATCTTGTAGTTCTCCGTCATTCCGTCTCCCTCATGCAACGATCTCTTCCTCGGCGGGTATCGGGGAATCCTGGGCATTCCCACCGTTCATCTGGCTGACTGTGATCCTTCCTCCGTTCCGCTCTTGCGACCGGTAGATCATGCGGATCGCCTCGACCACCTTGTGACCATCTTCCCAGCCGGCGACCCGTTTCTTCCCGTCCAGGAAGTCGGCGACCACGTCCGCGAGCACTTTGTCGTGGTTGGAGCTGG